>UPTN01000066.1_pt1 | contig 54677 bp, 49 predicted proteins | sample 2160111 | NCBI WGS metagenome assembly UPTN01 (sample SAMN06265058, study PRJEB28932) | marine metagenome | isolation source: Columbia River Estuary | place: USA:Columbia River Estuary, USA | collected 2014-05-05
TTGTCAGTTTGGGTAACGCCTTCGTGTTTGAGGCGGCTGTACAGCGGCAGACCCAGCTCCAAAAGGGCTTTAAGCGAATCTTTATCAATCGCTGCGCGGCCTTTGGCGTGCACGTATATCAAGGCCTTTGCGGACTGTTGGTGGGGCGTTTTATTGTCAGTCATTTAGTTCGCCACGAATTTGGTTGGCTGCGATGAATGTACCAGGCGCCTGTCTGAAAAAATCATGTGCATCCAGCCTGTTTGATACTTGTTCGGCAGATTATACCAAGACAAAACGCGGTCATTATGGATAATGGTCAGGTTGATGTCATCAGGTATATAAAAATCGGAAATAAATGGCCAGTAAAGCAAGAAAAACCAAGGTAACACCACGCAAGCGGGCGCGTAAGAAAGCAGTTAATAAAAAGCCGGGTCTGTTGCGGCGCTTGTTCAAGCTCTCAATGCTGTTGACTGGTCTGGGGATCGGTCTTGGTGTGCCGTGGGTTGTGTGGCTGGATATGCAGGTGCGGGACGAATTTGAAGGCAGGATGTGGGATCTGCCGAGCAGGGTTTATGCGCGCCCACTGAGTCTTTATACCGGCAAAGCCCTGTCCAGAGACTCCCTGCTTATTGAATTGAACGCCGCGGGTTACCGCGAGGTATCGCGGGTGACAGCGCCGGGCAGTTATGCTGTCAATGATGCCAGGTTTGAAATTTACCGGCGCGCTTTCGTGTTTGATGATGGCGCGGAGCCCGCCTCGCGGTTTAACCTGCGGTTGGGCAACGATGTTATTGAAGCGTTGAGCGATAGTGCTGGCTTGGAAGATCCGGGTCTGGTGCGTCTGGACCCTGCCGAGATTGCCTCGATTTATCCCCTCCATGATGAAGACCGCACAGTGGTGTCATTGCAGGACGTGCCCGAGTTGCTGGTGACCGGTTTACAGGCGGTGGAAGACCGTCAGTTTAAACACCATCACGGCGTGGCATTGCGTAGCATCGCGCGTGCGTTCGTCACCAATTTGAGGGCTGGACAGGCCGTGCAGGGCGGCAGCACGCTAACCCAGCAGCTAGTCAAAAACTATTTTCTGACCAGCGAGCGCACACTGGTGCGAAAAGCCAATGAAGCGGTCATGTCGGTATTGCTCGAATGGCATTATGACAAGGCACAGATTTTACAAGCGTATATCAACGAAATATTCCTTGGTCAGCAGGGCAAGCACGCCATTCATGGTTTTGCCCGTGCCAGCGAGTTTTATTTTGGCCGTTCCCTGCAGGAGCTTGAACCGCAACAGATCGCATTGTTGATCGGCATGGTGCGTGGCGCATCGTTGTACAACCCAAGGCGCAATCCGCAACGCGCGCTGGAACGCCGCAATCTTGTGTTGGATGTTTTTGAGACCACGAGCCTGATGACCGGGGACGAGGTTAAAACCGCAAAAGCCAAGTCGCTGGGGGTGACCGAAAAACCACGTTCCGGCGGTAGTCGATACCCGGCGTTTCTGGAGTTGGTCAGGCGACAGTTAAAGCGTGATTACCGTGCCGCCGATTTGAGCAACGAAGGTCTGAGAATATTTACGACACTGGCTCCTTCAGAGCAAGAATATGCACAGCAGGCGGTAACCAAAGGCCTGGATGACCTGCAGCAGCGTGGTTTACCCAAAGATTTGCAATCGGCAATGGTACTCGCCGATGTCGCCAGCGGTGAAGTTCGTGCGCTGGTGGGGGACCGGGCCACGGGCCGGGATGGTTTTAATCGCGCTCTGGATGCGAGACGCCAGATCGGCTCTGTGATCAAGCCGTTGGTTTACTTGCTGGCGCTGGAGCATTCTGATGACTACAACCTGATAACAACAGTACAAGATACACCTGTGTCGTTGAGGCAGCCTGATGGCAGCCTGTGGTCGCCGGTTAACTATGACAACAAGTCACATGGTGATTTGCCGCTTATGGATGCTCTCATACATTCGTATAATCAGGCGACTGTGCAGGTAGGTTTGAAAGTGGGTGTTTCAAACCTGATCCGCAAAATTGAGCAACTGGGCGTCGACGCGAATGTTCTGGCGGTGCCCGCAACGCTGTTGGGGGCGGTCGAATTAACCCCCATCGAAGTGACGCAGATGTATCAATCGCTGGCTGCCGGTGGTTACAGCGTGCCGTTGCGGTCAGTTACTGCGGTGTTGACACCTCAGGACGAACTGTTGAGCCGTTATCCGCTCAGGTTGATGCCGCTGGAGCGCCGTGAAGCGGTGGCGCTGTTGAATTTTGCCCTCACGCGGGTGGTCGAGCAGGGCACGGCGAGGAATTTACACGGCTTGCTTGGTAACGATGCGTTGATTGCCGGAAAAACTGGTACGACCAATGAACAACGGGACAGTTGGTTTGTCGGATATACTCGTGACCGGGTTGCGGTGGCGTGGGTTGGTCGTGATGACAACCGCCCGGCCGGTGTTACCGGCAGTAACGCGGCAATGCGGGTATGGGCGCGGTTGTTCCGGCAGTTGCCGGTGGAGCCAGTTGATTTGCGAATGCCGGATGGGGCAAATTTTGTCTGGGTCGACAAGCAGGAACAGGCTTTGACAGACCCGTCCTGTCCCGGTGCTGTGTTGATACCATTCATCGAGGGTACTGAACCCCGGATGAGCACAAAGTGTCTTGATAAACAGGATGCAAAAAATAGAAAATCTTTATGGAGAAAGTGGTTTGACGGCAAGGATTAAGTGTTTGGCAGCAATGCTCTTACTGACGTTGGCGGCGTGCAGCAGTCACTCGCCGGCCCCGGTTGAAGAGCGCGAGATCAACGCTCGTGTCAGGGCTCCCGCCAGCGACGAAAGCGCGGGCGTGCAGGTGTACTCGTTGCAGAACCCCGCGGTAAAACAACTGACGGCACAGGCAGAGCGCGCCGAGCGTGCCGGTGATCTGGATCAGGCTGGCGGATACCTCGAGCGTGCCTTACGAATACAACCCCGGGACCCTCAGTTATTGCAGCATATGGCAGAAATCAAACTGCAAAAAGAAGATTATGAGCAAGCACTGAACTTTGCTGTCAGGTCTTATGATACCGGCCCCAGGGTGGGCGAGATATGCAGTAGAAACTGGCGCACCATCAGTGTGGCCAAGGAGCATCTCCAGGATATCATTGGGTCCAGCGAGGCTGAAGAACGTGCCACGCAATGTATGAATACGCGGCCAAAGGGGCTTTGAGTAAAAACCGTGTCTTCCTCAACAGTCGGTAGCGCGCAACTGCTGAATTCCGGTGGGCCGTTTGAAGCGGTGCTGCCCGGGTTTGCGCCGCGTCAGGAACAAATGGAGTTGGCTGAGGCCATTGAAAAGGCCATAACCACTGGCGGCACGCTCGTGGCGGAGGCTGGAACCGGTATTGGTAAAACGCTTTCCTATCTTGTCCCGGTACTCAAGGGGCGCGAGCGGACCATTATTTCAACGGGCACCAAAACGCTTCAGGATCAACTGTATTTTCGTGATCTTCCATTGGTCAAAAAAGCCCTGGGCAGCACGCTTAAAACAGCACTGCTCAAAGGCAGGGCAAACTACCTGTGCCTGTATCGTATGGATCAGGCCCGCAAAGACGGCAGGTTGCCCAGTCGTGACTCTGTAGCCGAGCTTGAAGCCATCAGGTTGTGGGCGCCGGTTTCGGTGGACGGTGACCTTTCGATCTCATCGGTTATTGCCGAGGACAGTGAGTTGTGGCCGTTGGTGACATCCACCACGGATAACTGCCTGGGGTCTGATTGCCCCGATTTTGAAGCGTGTTTTGTCGCCCGCGCCCGACGCGAAGCCCAGGAAGCTGATGTGGTGGTTGTGAACCACCATCTCTTGTTCGCCGACATGGCTATCAAGCACAGTGGCTTTGGTGAAGTTTTACCGGGAGCTTCCGTGTTCATTGTCGATGAAGCGCATCAGGCGCCCGAGACGGCCTCGCAGTTTTTTAGCTCCTCGCTGTCGGTCAGGCAGATTTCAGATTTATGCAAGGATGTGCTGGCCGAGGCAGCGGAGACCAGTGGCGGTATGTCCGTCGTGCGTGATGAAGTGGCTCATTGTCGCCAGGTCATCAAAGAATTTCAGGCAGCTTGTCACGACAACCTGGAAGACCGCGGTACCTGGGACGATATGCTGAACCAGACCGAGGTCAGAAACGCCCTGCAGTCTCTCGACTCTGCGGTTGCCGGTTTAAAGCCGGTCGTTGAGTCCTTGCAGGGTGCCAGCCGGGGCATGGACGGTTGTGTGCAGCGCCTTGCCGAGATACAGGCGCACTTTGATATCCTGGATAAGCCGCCTTCAGGTACAGAGGTACGCTGGTTTGAGCGTCGCGGGCGAGGGGTTTCAATCAATACCACACCGCTGGACATATCGAACCTGTTTTCAAGTTTTTGTGAACAACTGAATGCGGCATGGGTGTTTACGTCGGCAACACTGTCGGTCAATGGTGGCTTTGATCACTTCGTGCGACAGTTGGGTTTAACCGATGCCGACACCATGAAGCTCGACTCGCCATTCGATTATCAGAATAATGCCCTGCTGTGGTTGCCCGACAATTTGCCGGAGCCGCGTGAGCGTACTTTTGTGCCGGAACTGTTGGAGCAGGTAAGGCCGATATTGGAGGCCAGCAAGGGGCGTGCCTTCATGCTGTTTACCTCGCACCGGGCATTGAAGCAGGCAGCCGAGTTGCTCGCGGGTAAAATAGACCACCCCTTGTTTGTGCAGGGTGAAATGCCTCGTAGCATGCTGCTTGATGCCTTTCGTAAATCCGGAGACGGCATCCTGCTCGGGTCTGCCAGTTTTTGGGGCGGTGTCGATGTGATGGGTGAAGCGCTGTCGCTGGTGATTATCGATAAATTACCGTTTGCGCCGCCCAATGACCCTGTGATGGTTGCGCGTAGTAACCTGTTGCGCCAGCATGGGGGCAACCCGTTTATGGATCTGTTTGTACCGCAGGCCGTCATTACGCTCAAGCAGGGTGCTGGCCGCCTGATACGCGATGTGAATGACCGTGGTGTGCTGGTGATTTGTGATCGCAGGCTGAAAACCAAGGGTTATGGCAGTATCTTCCTTGAAAGCCTTCCGCCCATGTGTCAAACAATGGATCGGGACAGTGTAGTGGAGTTTTTTAAAAATGAATCTTCTGGCGATTGAAACATCATCTGAGACTTGCTCTGTAGCCCTCGAAGTTAATGGCGAGGTTTTGGAGTGTTACGAACACGCTCCCAGAGGGCACGCCGCGTTATTGCTGCCCTGGGTTGAGCAGTTATTGGCAGAATCCGGTGTGGCCTTGTCATCACTGGACGCCATTGCTTTCAGCCGTGGCCCGGGAAGTTTTACCAGTTTGCGAATTGGCATCGGTGTTGTGCAGGGGCTGGCGTGGGCAGCTGACCGTCCTGTTGTGCCTGTTTCCAGTCTGGCCGCAACCGCGCAGACGGCCTTTAGCGAAGGGGTGGGTTCTGCTTTGGTGGCTTTGGATGCGCGCATGGACGAGGTATTTACCGGCACGTTTGAAGCAAATAGCGACGGAATCATGATTCCGGTCGGAGATGAAAGGGTTTGCCCGCCGGAAGATGTTCAGCCCGCGGTTCGCCCCGAAACCTATGGCGTTGGTATTGGCTTTGACCGTTATCCGGCTTTGGGTGAGTTGTCGGGTAGTCTCGCTGGTGTGCGTTCGGGTATATGGCCAAAAGCAACATCCGTGCTGACGCTGGCACAAGCCTGGCTAAAGACCCATGAAGCGCTGCCTGCCGAGCAGGCCCAGCCTGTGTATCTGCGTGATAACGTGGCCAAAAAGAAACAAGATCAATAGGGCGTTTTACCCGCTGGTCAACCCGCCTGCCAACAGGCGCAAGGCCAGCGCGATCAGCACCACCCCAAATGCACGTTCAAGCCAGACCGCCTTTTGCTGTAATCGTCCCAGCCACAGAGGGCTGGAAAACGACCAGGCGACCAGCATATACCAGCCCATATCGATCAACATGGCGGTAGCGGCGTAAACTGATTTTTCACCCCAGGTGGTCGTGCTGCCAATGACCTGGCTAAACAGCGCGATAAAAAATACCGCAACCTTTGGGTTTAAAAATACTACGAGAAAGCCATCGCGTGCCGCATTGCCCGTTGTGGGCGGGTCAGCTAACACGGCGTCGGTTCCGGCTTTGGCGCGCAGGCCTTTCAGACCCAGCCAAATCAGATAGCCCGCGCCAGCCCACTGTATTGTTTTGAAAACTGTCGGGGAGGTTGTAATCATGACGGCAACGCCTGAAATACACGCCATTGCGTACAGCCCGATACCCAGGCCATGTGCGATTGCCGCGATCAATCCTGTTTTGCGTCCGCCGGTGACGGTCTTTTTCAGTACGACAGCCAGTGAAGGGCCGGGGGACATGGCACCCAGCAGGCAAATGGAAACTACGGTTAGCCAAATCGCAATCGTCATGGCGTGTCAGTTTGCCGTAATGCTGATCGTTATGCACCTGTGGATCGCGATGCTTAAGTCAGAAACAGTAAATTAGTCGAAATTGAAGTTTTTTTCAGGCACGTGACCAACAGTTTCTGCCTGTCCGGTGATGCCGAAACAATCATGTAAATGCGTAAGAAATCGAACAAATTTTAGGGAAGTAATTTATTTTGTGAAGTAATTTGGTAGAATTGACGCCGTTGTGCCGGTATCAGAACGTAGCCCGTGCATCTCGATGATGTACATTAAATGGGCAAATTTACATTAAATTAACGACTTACTAAGATAAGTTTGCGAGAATCAGTTGTTCAGGGTTTGGGTGGGGAGCAGTTCTGGCCTGTGAATGTTGAAAAACCAACAGCCAATAATTTTAAAATAGAGGCATATTTGGTGTTAAACAATTCCTTTTCTAATACTCAATTCGCACATAGATGCGTTGTAAAGAATATTTTATGAATCCGACGCAAACCAACAAATCACTACCCATAAAAATTACCGGATACACCAACCTGGTAGAGGTGCTTGAGTACGCTGCTCAGGGTGATACCGGTTATAACTTTTACGATGGCCGCGGACAGTTGTCTGACGTGTTGCCGTATGCTGAATTACGCGACGAGGCAAAAGTGCTGGCGAGACGCCTGCTTGGCCTGGGTTGTGAACGTGGGGCGCGGGTTGGCATTATTGCTGAAACTGAACCCATGTTTCATCGTTTCTTCTTTGCCTGCCAGTATGCGGGGTTCATACCTGTCGCATTGCCGGCGGGAATACAATTGGGTGCCCATGGTGCCTATGTCAGTCAGGTGCGGCGCATGTTGAAGACTTGTGGTGCTTCAATCGTGGTTACGCCTGATTCTCACGCCAAGTTCATGTCCGAGGCCGTGCAAGGTCTTGATTTGATCATGTCCGGCAAGCAGGGCGACTTTGATGCCCTGCCTGAAGCCGATGTCGAGTTTGAGCCTCTGGGCTCGGATGATCCGGCTTACCTGCAATACACTTCCGGCAGTACCAGTTTCCCGCGTGGCGTTGAAGTGACGCAAAAAACCGTGCTGAACAACCTGATGGAAATTGCCCATTACGGATTAAAGCTGCAGCCGGAAGACCGCTTTGTATCCTGGTTGCCCTTTTATCATGATATGGGCCTGGTAGGTTTTATCCTGGTTCCGTTGATTGGCCAGCTATCGGTTGACTACCTGGGTTCACGAACATTCGCCATGCGGCCAAGGCTGTGGTTGAAGTTACTGTCTGATAACGGCGGCACGATCTCTTCGGCGCCGACCTTCGGTTACGCATTGTGTGCAAAACGTCTACGCCCTTCCGACGTAGAAGGTTACGACCTCAGTGCCTGGCGGGTAGCCTGCGTGGGCGCAGAGCGGATTAACCCCGAGCCGTTAGAGATATTCGCAGAAATTCTGCGGCCGTCCGGGTTCGATCAAAAATCGTTCGTTGCCTGCTACGGCATGGCCGAGTGCGTACTGGCGACCAGTTTTGCGCCGCTGGGCAACGGCTTGAATATCGATGTAGTTGACCGTGAGTTGATGGCTAAAACCGGTGAGGCAAGACCTCTGGTTGGTGATGATATGTCCACTTCGACTTATGTTGATTGCGGCAAATTTTTACCCGGTTTTGAATTTTCTATTCTGGACGATAACGGCTTGAAAGTTGGCGAGCGCCACTGTGGAAATATTTACCTGAAAGGCCCCAGCGTGATGCGTGGCTATTTCAAAGATGAAGAATCTACCAGCGCGGTATTGTCCGAAGACGGCTGGTTGAAAACCGGTGACATCGGTTACCGTATTGGTGATCACGTGGTCATTACGTCGCGTAGTAAAGACGTCATTATCATCAAGGGGCGCAATATCTGGCCCTATGACCTGGAAGTGCTGGCCCAACAGATCGGCGGCGTCAAACTGGGTGGTGTAGCGGCGTTTTCTGTTAACACTGACGGCAATGATGAGCAGGCGGTACTGGTCGTTGAGACAAAGGAAAAGGATGTGGTTGCCCGCGAGCATATCGTGCAGGAAATCAGCCGTTCTATTCACGCGCATTTTGGAATCAACGTATTGATCGACCTGACACCACGGGGAACTCTGCCGAGGACCTCTTCCGGCAAACTTTCCAGGTCCCAGTCCAAGCAGGACTTTCTTGCACGTAAGACTTTGCAAGGCGTCGAGCAGTCAGTGGTCAGGACCAGCAATACGCAGTCTGCCTGATTTGCAGGCACCCCCAACATCCATATTTGTCACCGGCGCAACCGGCTTTATCGGCCAGCGCCTGGTGTCCGCGTTGCTGGAGCAGGGTCACAGCGTATGCGCCATGATCCGTCCGGGCAAAGTCAATGACACGCGTATACCCCAGGGTTGCAAGCAGGTTTCAGTAGACCTGACCGATGTCGAAGGCTTGACCACCATTGTGGCGCGCTCCAGTGCGGTTATTTATTGTGCCGGCAGTGTCAGGGGCCGCAAAATCGATGACTTTTCTGTGGCTAATATCAAGGGTGTCAAGGCCATGCTCGATGCGTTAGAGCAGTCTGGCAATGCGCCGCCAATGTTATTGCTGTCCTCTCTTGCGGCAAGCAGACCGGAGCTGTCTGACTACGCTCACAGCAAATACCAGGGTGAGCAACTGCTGCATGGCAGGCCATCACTGCCCTGGACCATATTACGGCCACCGGCAGTCTATGGCCCCGGTGATCGGGAGATGTTACCGCTGTTGAAAATGATCCGCAGGGGATTGCTGGCCCACACGGGTCCGAGGGAGCAACGCTTGTCGTTGTTGCATGTTGATGATTTGACCAGTGCCGTGACCGCGTGGTTAGCGGTGACGCAACCCAGCAGAAACAAAACCTATGCCATTGATGACGGCACCACTGGCGGGTATGACTGGCAGGCGATCGGTGAGGCTGTTAGTGACGGACGTGTGCGGATGCTAAAAGTGCCGCGGTTGTTGCTGGAAGGTACCGCCAGGGCAAATTTGCTGCTGTCATCGCTGTTTGGATATTCACCCATGCTCACACCGGGCAAGGTGCGTGAACTTGTGCAGCCCGAGTGGTTGTGTGACAACCGCGATTTTGCCGCTGTTTCAGGCTGGAAACCGGGTTTTAATCTGAAGCAGGGCGCGCAACAGTTATTTAAGTAAGCAAAGACCGGAACGTCCGTTCGACAGTGACGTATATTTTGCACACAATCATCCATCCTGCGCTACAATTCGCAATTCCCACGGTCATAGCCTGACGGAGATCTAATTGAACAACCCGACCGAAACAGTGGGTGAAAAGCTTGCTGAAATTCTGACCGAATACCTTAAAAATAACTGGGTAAAGTCAACCTTAAACGACAAGACGATCACTGCGTCTACTAACATGGTGACCGATCTGCAGTTGGATTCTTTTCAGGTGATGGAGTTTATGCTGGAAGTGGAAGATCACTTCGATATCGCCATCGATCTTGAAAGCCTGTCAGACATCCAGACCATTACTGACCTTGCCACGATCGTCATTGCTGAGCAGCAGGGTTAAGCAACCATGTCACTTTTGGATAAATTTTCTGTCACCCGGCAATTAAAAGCCGGTCTGGAAGATATTGGCCGGGACCCGACGGGTGTTGTGTTCGATACCATCAACTCTGCCACAGAAGGTGTTGTTGAAGGCCGCACGACCATTTTGGCCGGTACCAATAATTACCTGGGCCTGACATTTGACCCGGCGTGCGTAGCCGCGGGCGTTTCAGCCATGCAAACACAAGGAACCGGCACCACCGGTTCACGCATGGCCAATGGCAGCTACGCGTCGCATGGCGCGCTTGAAACGGAGTTGGCCGATTTCTTTCAGTGTTCAAATGCCATGGTCTTTTCAACCGGGTACGCGGCCAATCTCGGTGTACTGACAGCCTTGCTGGGTAAGGGTGATGTGGTGCTGCTGGACTCTGACGCGCACGCAAGTCTTTACGACGGGTGTCGTATGAGCGGTGCTGATATATACCGCTTTAGACATAACGACATGGTCAGTCTTGAGCGTCGTCTTGAGCGGCTTGAAGACCGCGCCGGCCGTTGCCTGATTATTGTAGAGGGTATGTACAGCGTGCTGGGTGATTGTGCGCCATTGGCCAAAATTGTCGAGCTGAAAGAGCGCTTTGGCGCCAGCCTGCTGGTTGATGAAGCACATTCACTGGGTGTTTTCGGCGACCGCGGTTGTGGCGTAGCCGAAGAACAGGGTGTGTTGGATAAAGTCGACTTTATTGTCGGCACGTTCAGTAAAAGCCTGGGCGCGATGGGTGGTTTTTGTGTCAGCAGGCATGATGTTCTGGGTCTGTTTCGCTATGTGTCCCGACCTTTTATGTTCACAGCGTCACCCAGTCCGGCTGTGATGGCGACCACTCGCGAGGCCCTTCACCAACTGCGTACCAGACGTGAATTAAAGGCAACGCTGTGGTCCAACGCAAGGCGGCTTTACAGCGGTCTGCAGGCGCTTGGTTTTGACCTTGGGCCGGAAGTCAGTCCGGTGATAGCGGTGCGCTGCGAAGACCGCGAGTCAGCTTTATGCAACTGGAACAAACTGCTGCAAGACGGTGTTTACGTCAATATGATGCTGCCCCCGGCGACGCCTGGCGGCGCCAGTTTTCTGCGCTGCAGTATCAGCGCGGCGCATACGCCTGAGCAAATCAGCACCATTATCGAAAAATTTGCCTCGCTGAAGGCCTGACCCCGGTAAACACACACAAAGCGGTGTTGTTGTTAGCCGTGGTGTTGCTGCTTGCGTACCAGAAACCACATCAATGTTAAGGTGATCAGTGAGCCAATGACGGCGGCAACACCGGGCCCCTGTAAGTTCATGACAGGTGTCAGCAAGTAAAACAATCCAAGATAAACCAACACGCCCAGCAGGTGGATGCGCAGTACTTGCGCGACTGTTCCCATGGCGTACGCCGCAGCGCGCAGGGGTGAACCCGCCAACTCAAAAGTAGCGGCCAGCAACATCAGGGTAACCAGGGTTGCGCCGCCGGTATACTCAGAACCGATAATGCCAAGTATCGGCTCGGCCGCTGGAATGGAAATTAGCACCAGTATCAAGCCCGTTACACCCGCTGCTTTTACCGCCTTGAAACCCAATTTGTGAAACCCTTCTGCCTCGGTGTGCAAAATTCGGGTTAGATCGGGGAACAAAACCTCCCGCAGCATCATGGCGGGCTTGCTGAGTATGCTTGAGAAATCACGCGCCAGTCGAAATATGCCGGCAGCGGCAGGACCGAGCAAACTACCCGCGAGCAGGACAGAAAGGTGCTTCGGCAGCAGGTCGACATTGGTCTGCCAGTAGACAACAGCAATAAAATGACGAAACTCCCGACTGGATTTAAGGAGGTTCTGCCAACGCGCGCCCCGCCATAGACCGCTACCCATATGCCGCTTGAGTTCCAGATGTCCGCGAATAAGCAACCAGCTGTTTTCCAGTATGAAAGCGGCCGCCCAAATTGCCACAAACACGCGCATTTCGGCATCCATCATCCAGGCAATAATCACGCCTGAAATTCGCACCGCCGGGCCCACCGTGTAAAAAACACTGAGCGCGTCAAAACGATCATACAATCGTAAAATTCCGTTGGGTGTGTTGCCAATTGTGGTCAACATCACCAGGCTGTACAGACTTGCCAGAGCAACCATATCTGCGTCCCAGTGCAGGAAACCACCCGCCACCGACGCTGCTGAAACCCCCACGATGGTTGCTGCGATTGCGGAAAGGATATCGATCATAGTGGTGCTGCGAAACAGCTGCTTCAGGCCTTGTTCGTCTTTGTTTTCATGTAATGGCACACCAAAGCGGACAATCGCTTCGTAGGTTCTGAAATTAAGGAAGCCGCGCACCGCCAGTACATAGGTATGCAAAAGAATAACCAGCCCGAACTCGGCAGCGGGCAGGGCGTTGGCCATCAAGGCCGTGGCCGCCAGTGTAAACACTCCGGCAATACCTTTGCCGCGCAACACAACGCCGAAATTTCTCAACACCCGTTGCGCGACAGTTTGTTTCATTAACGAAAAGCCCCGCGCCGGTGGAGTTTCCATAACGATGGCCAGGCGAAAATCAAAGGATGCTCAAGTTGTCGGCGGGTTGGCGCTATATATATTCCTGAATGACGTTCGATTTTCCACAACAGGTATTCCAGTGGCTCATTGAAAGTGAACGCGGCCTTGAACAGGCGCATTACCGATAACACCTTGCCCTGCACACGGCGTGCCCACCAACTGAATGCAGATTTTTTGACAGCAAAGCCACTGCTTTGCCGGCGGTAAGTGTTGTCGTTGTCTGTCGCGTTGAGCGTAGCGCTTGTTGCCGCGAAGGACCGTGTGATTTCATCATAGTAGCCGGGGTTGAAGTCGTAGATGGATTCGCCGCGGTTGCTGCTTTCTGTCCGCAGTTCGCACTGATAGGTTAGCGCCAGGCCGTGCGTCCACAGCTGTTCGCTGCTGAAACTGTTTTCCATTGTCGGCAGTACGCGATTTATAAAGTTGGCGGCGGCATTGCTGAAAGCTTCTTTCAACTGATTTTGCGTGCGCTCATCGCGTGCATACAAAACTTTACAGGGTTGCGCGAAGCGTGCCCAAAAATAGGAATGGAAATCACTTTTCATAGCTTCACAAAACCGGTCCAGCGTCAGCAAGGCGTACTTGGCGCGAAGTTCATGGCTGTCCGGTTGTGGTTGATCTGAGGTGTGATGAATGTGATAAACATTAGGCGGCAGTAGCTTGCACATCCATCCCTGCCACGCGGAATCGAGTGTTCGGTAGTCTTCCACCAGCACATAAAAGTCCAACATGGTGTCGCGCTTGCCCCGCAACCAGGACCCGTACACCAGTATGGCCTGCAGAGCTTCACCGTGTTTCTGCCGAATTTCTTCAAGCAGTGGTTCAATACTGTCTTCCCCGGACGTGCTGCTGTGGAGAGGCCTGCCGCTACCGGCATCGGGGTTCAGCGGGTGTCGCGTGTCATTTTTTGCGCGCATACGCACCCCGGGTTGCTCCGAAGATGGAATATGAATAGGCGTTTGGTCCGGTCGCCACATCAGGCTCACTTAGCCAGGAGTTCAGTGGACCGCCTGTGAGCCTTACCAGTAGTGCCTGGAGTAGTCTGAGGACCATTATCAGGGTAGTTAACGCGGTCCAGAAGGTAACCGCAATAAAGCCCCAGTCAGGCCGGCCAACCAGGAAACTCAGCGTTAACAAAATCATGCACGGGTTGCGCCGTGCCGTGACCAGCCTGAACCAGGCGTCGAATGGCCGCCATGTAAAAATACTGCAATTGCCCAGCAAAGAGAAAACGCCTTCAACTACCCTTCCAGCAATGTAGCCGATGATGATAATCCAGTACATCTGGTTAGCGTCCTGGCCCCAAACCGGCTGGAAACTGACCAGCGACATGCCCCAGTAGATATACCAGAACGGCGGGTGGAACAGGTCGATGAGGTGGTCGTACAGGTGTCCGAATTTACTTGATTGAATGGTCACGCGCGCTAGCTTGCCATCAACCGTATCGAGAAACGTCATCACCCAGCCAGCCAGTAGTCCCCAGCCATAATACCCGTGCAGAAACAGATAACAGGCGGCGATGACCAAAACCAGGCCGATGGTGGTGACCATGTTGGGTGATATATGCAGAGCCGCGCAAAGGTGCACAGCGCGCTTGGCGGGCTTCGGCCAGGCAAATTTGGTGACGAGGTCGGTGATACCTCTGTAGGCGTTGCCGTATAGCCTGTTTTCCAACTCGGCTTTGCCTGCCTCACTTACAATTTCGAGCAAAGGTTGGGTTGACCGCCGCAGATTTTCGTCAAACGCTTCCATGTCAGCGGTTTGCACCAGGTTGAGGTCTGCCGGTAACGGCTGACTGGCGTCCTGCATGTGGGACAACACCGGTTGCAGGTGCTCAGCGTCAATAAACGCGGCCGCCGCAGTTGTATCGGTATGCCGCAGGACGGCGTTGAGCCGTTCCAGTACGCCCTTCAAGGTGCGGTTTTCAAATAGAAACGAGCCGTTGAGCACCAGAACACGACTGTCAGATGGCGCGTCTTCGGGTTTTTTTAACCACTGAATATCACGCAAATCGGCAGGGGATTCCTTACTGATTTCCTTTAATTGCCGCTGTAAACGTTGTGCCGAGCTCAAGCCCCACAGTCGAACTGGTGAATTTTCAGAAACAAGGGCATAAATGGTCATGGTATATTGCGACTCGGGTCAGTAATGAGAAAAGGCCGGTAGGCAACTTTAGACAATTGATGAAAGCTTGGATTATAGACAGTGCGGCAATGACCGGCAAAGACATGGTTGCGTTTTGATGCGTCTGTTACATCTGACTGACCCGCATTTGAGTCAGCTTGATGACGTCAAGTTGTCAAGCCTGCGCGGTAAACGCTGGTCCGGCTACGCTTCGTGGTACAAAAATCGCCAAAAGAAATACCTCCCCGCTGTGCTGGAACATTTATGTGCCAGTGTTAAAAAAGAGGGCGCGGATCAAATACTCCTGACCGGTGATTTACTTCAGATCGGGCTGGAAACGGAAGTTGCGCAAGCGACGCGGTGGTTACAAGCGTTGGGTCCGGCTGAGAAGGTCATGTTGGTTCCCGGTAATCATGATGTCTACGCCAAGGGAAGTGCCGCCATAACCCACCAGGCATGGTCTGAGTACTTGTTTCAGGGTGGTCACGCAGGCGCGGGAAACGAGAGCGCTTCATTTCCGGTTTTACGCAAAGTAGGCAAGCTGAGTTTGATTGCCCTTTCAACTGCAGTTGTTACACCGGTTTTTATGGCCAGCGGTGAGCTAGGGGCGGCGCAGCTGGAAAGACTGTCCGGCTTGCTTGAGCAGGCCGCGAGCGAAGGGCAATTAACATGCCTGTTAATTCACCACCCGCCACTACCGGGGATGACCAACCGGCGCAAGGCACTTAAAGACGCCGCTGCACTTGAGGCGGTGCTGAAACGACACCCGCCAGGGCTGGTTTTTCACGGCCACCTTCACCACAACCGTGAATACCTGTGGGGCGATTCGCGCATTTACTGTACGGCAGCAGCGTCGAGTGTCAGCGATGCCTCGTACCGGGTCATTGATGTTGATGATCTGGGTGATCGCTGGGCGCTGCGAATGGTGCTCAAATCAGTGGTGGTTGGCCCAACGGGTGAGTTGAAGTTTGTTGTGGTCGACGAACAATCCTGGCAGGTGCCCAAAAGCAGCGGCTGACCTGCCGGTTAAAGAGTCCGGTGCCGGATTGCGGCAATGGCTATTGCCAGCAACACGAATGGCGGTATCAGAATGACCAGGGCGGGATTAAGCCCCATCATGCCAGCCAGGTGACCACTCAATTGTTGTAACAGGTAAAACCCGATACCGATCAAGCCGCCAATCATGGTGCGCTGACTCGCAGAGACTGACCGCACCGAGCCCAGCAGAAAGGGCAGTGACAACAGGGCCATTGCAAACAAGCCCGGTAACAGGCTTATTTGTTGCCACAGCACGACCTCGTACTGATGCGTATCCAGGCCGTTGCGCTTCAGGTTGGCAATGGTATTAACCAGGTCATTGGGCGCCAAGGCCTCAAGCGGCAATATCAGCACCGCGGCCTGTTCGGCTGACAAAAGACCTTCCCATTGCATGGTGTCGTGTTTGGTTTCGAGCACCTGCGCGCCATTGAAGCGGCTGTCCAGTACATTGGTTAATAACCAACTTTCCTGACCGGCATACAGCGCGCTCGTTGCCTCGATCAATTGCGTCACGCGGCCCAGTTCATCGGTCGAGTAAATTTCGATATCAGCCAGTATGCGGTCCGACTTAACGCCATTGACGCGGATAAAGTGCTTGTCATTTCGGGTCCAGAAAGCCTGTGTGTCATCGGCAATACTGCCGGCAGTTTGTGAGGTTTGAGAACGTAGCATGGCCGCTTCGTGTTCAAATTTTGGCACCACGTAAAACTGCAGCAATGTAATGAAAACACAGAGGAAAAAAGCCAACACCGAAACGGTCTTGGCAATGCGTTGCTTGGAAATTCCAATAGTTCGGATGGCTATCAATTCGCGATGATTGGCCATTGCTCCCAGGCCCAGCAAACCGCCCAAAAGTGCCGTGACCGGCAGCAGTTCGACGATGCGTTTGGGTGTGGTCAAAAACACAACCATCAGCGCGTCGGGCAAGGTAAAGCCGCCCCTGCCGACATCTTCCAGTTCTTCGGCCAGCATCATAAAGCTGAATAATGACAACAATAAAAGCAGCGCCGGAAATATACCGATCAAAAATTGCTGCATGATATAGCGATCAATCCTGAGCACGTCTGTCCTTTCTCATTTTGATTGCTGAGGGAACATAAAGACCGGCAACGACCAGCGTCAACAGCCCGGGAACCCACCAAATATAATTGCTGGAGCCCTGCTCAACCCAGCTGCGGCTGACATCAAGCAGGTTGAAATAAACAGCGTAAATTACCAGTGCCAGCAGCATCTTGGCATAACGCCCCTGCCGCGGGCGGCTGCGGCTCAATGGAATGGCAGCCAGTGCCAGCAGCAGGGCGGATACGGGTGTGGATAAACGCCACTGAAACTCGGCGCGGTCCGATGGTTCTGAAGATTGCCACAACGCATTGGTTGCTGCAGATTTGACTTTATAACCCGGGTCTTGCGAGGTTTCAGCGGGCAGCCAGATGGTAAATGTACCGAACTGGGCTGAAAAGTCAGTACCGTTTTGCACCTTTTTAAAGACCCGCGCGTTGTCCAGTTGCAGCCGATGGAACATGGGTTTGGCAAAATACTCAAATGTGCCTTTTGTGGCGCTGATCACCTGCAGGTCTTCCGCTTTACGGGTGCGCACAAATATGCCGTCCAGGTCGCTGCCGTTTGCGGCGATGTGCTCTATGAAAACGGTGCGTTCGTTGTCGCCAAAGGTATAAAAGCGTGCCTCCCGTATCCGGCCTGTCTCGGCCGACGCTTCGGCCTTTGCCTTGATTGCGTAGGATTGTTCGTATGCCCATGGCCGGGCCCAGGTGGAAAGCAAGGCAACCACAATGGCCAGTACAAATGCCATACGCATTAATGGACGCAACAGACGGGCTTCACTGATCCCGGCGGCGCGCATGGCGTATATTTCAGAGTCGGTATACAAGCGGCCCAGACCCGTCATGACAGCGAGAAACAGGCTCAGGGGCAGCAAAACATCCAGTGAAATAACCGATTTAAGCAGGGTTAATCGTGCAACTTCACCGGCTTGTAGCAGGCCGGCGTCGGCATCTACCAAAAAACGGCTTAAACTATAAGTAACAAAGATAATCACCAGCGCCGTGCAAATAGCCACCAACGGGTGTGTTACTTCCCGGATCAGGTAATGATCGATGATTTTATTTGCCGGCATTTGTGTGGTTATTATCCTGTGATATGGAGTTTTAGCGGCATCGCAGTTAGCCAGTCCTTGATATGATCAGGTAGCTTGCGGTCCAAATCCAGTACTAAAGTATGAAAATAGCGCTTATATGTAGTTTGTTAATGTGGTTATGTGCCCCGTGCAGCGCGGCGCCATTGGGTGACGGCGCGTTTAACACCATCAGTATTAGCGCAGATGAGGCGAGTGAAGACGAGCAGCCCGGCATCCTTCATTTTAACGGTCATTTTTTAATGCAAAGCGAAAACTGGCAGATCATGTCTGAACGGGCCGTGGTTTACGGTAGCCCTGACAGGCCTGACAGGGTTTATATTGAAGGTTCGCCAGCCCGTTTTCTGATTAAACGGGAAGACGTAGCAGGAGGCAGCACGGTGGAAGCCGCCGCATCGGTCGTTGAGTATTTACGCGCTTTGGATCGGCTGGTTTTATCAGGTAATGCCGTATTGATGCTGGAAGATGAAGTTATCAGAAGCGCTCATATCGAGTACGACATCGGCGCCAACCGGTATCGGGCCGGCGGCGCTGATGGCGTGTTGATCGAAGTTTCACCCGTCGATTAATGTCGTCGGTTAATACCGGTAGGACAAGATAATCCCGTAGGTTCGCAGGTCGCCCCAGTTGGCCAGGAATGTCGCAATCTCGGGTCGCTCTTCGGGGTTATAGACCATCACGTTATTCAGGGTGGTCTGCTCTTCAATGTTTTCTATATAAAACTGCAGCTTGATCTTATTGTCCGGCAGGTCCCAGAAAAGCCTCAGGTCGCTTTTGCTCTGGGCATCCTGAAGCGCTCCGGGAAGGTTAAGATCATTGGCATAGTATTCACTTGAATACGCTGTTTGGAACACCGGTGTGAGTGTGCCCCAGTGACCCATGTCGAACATGTAGCTTGCTTGCAATCCCAAGGACCATTCGGGTGACAACGCAGGACGCCAGCCATTTAAGGAAAGAACGTCACCCATGGTGTGTCCTTCGATATCGCCAAGACCGGCGATGGCGGGTACGTTGTAGTTGGTGAACTGGGCGTCCAGCCATGCCAGGTTGGCAGAGATATTCCAACGTGAACCGGGCATCCACTGAAGTTCGGCTTCAACACCTTTGGATTCCATGTCGCCGGCAGTGCTCAAATAATCAAACAGACCCGCGCTGCCCGGCAATGGCAATATGGTGAACGATTGCGCCTGCATGTCTGTGTAGTCGTTGTAGAACGCCGAGAGGTTCAGCACAACAGTACCGTCTGCAAGTACGCTCTTGAGACCCAGCTCAAGGGCGGTGACGCTTTCGGAGTCGTAGCTGGCCGGTACACCGGTCGCTTCATTGATGCCGCCCGGGCGGTATCCGGTTGAGGCGCTCAGGTAAGAGTGGGTGTTTTCATTCACGGCATATTCAACTGCGGCATTCCAAAGTACGCCGCTCCAACTGTCTTTGACGCCATTTCTGAGTTGCTTTTTGTCGTCATACCACCGTGCGCCGCCCGACACTCGCCATTGGTCGCTGATATCATAGCCAGCACTGGCGAAGGCGGCCGTAGAGTCGGTGGTATATAAACCAGTCGAATCCCATGAGGGTTGAGAGTAGACGCGGTCGATGGTTTGCAGCCATCCCCAGTTGGATTCCATGCTCAGGGCAGACAAACCAGCCAGCCAGTCGAGCCCGCCAGTGCTGTTGGATGTCAGGCGCATTTCACTTGAAAAAGTGTCCCTGAATGAGTTCCAACCGTTGAAATCGCTGTTGAACGGATCACCGCCATTGCTGTAGTCGGCATCAAACACCTGCTGGTTTTCAAACTTTGATTTGTTGGCATACCAGTCAAGGGTTGCAAAACCAAAATTCCAGTTCAGTTTCAATGTGCCGCTCAGGTTTTCCTGGTCTTCCAGTGAGGCGAGGTTTCTGCTGACATTCCAGGGTCCGCCGTCGGGGTGGGCACCTTCCGGCGCGAACTGATGGCCAGTGAGGTACTGGCCGTCAACGTATGCGCCGATTTGTTGATAGCCCCATATGCCGGAACCGGTTTGATTCTGGTCCAGGGAGGCGATGTTCAGCAACATGCTGAAATTATCTGTCGGTTGCCATTTGGTCATCAAACGGACGAATTGTTGTTTGCGGTCGCGCAAATCATCGCCGTCGCCTTCCAACACATGATTATTGACGTAGCCGGAATGTACATCTGAACGGGCAGCAATTCGTAACGCCATCGTGTCGCGTATCGGCACGTTCAGCATACCTTCAAAACGCGTACCGTCGCCGTAGCCTATCTTGCCCTTCAAGGATGAATCCCAGCCCCTCAGGTCAGGCTCGTTGCTGATGATGTTGATGACACCGCCAAATGCGTTACGTCCATACATGACCCCTTGAGGGCCGCGCAGCACTTCAATGCGATTGATGTCCACATAAGGCCCCAGTGCCTGGGTGGTGGTGGGAACAGCAACCCCGTCTTCGAAAATGGCGACGACTTGTTCTGCCTCAGCACCGGTACGGTTGGTGCGAGTGCCGCGCATGGCGATACGGGCTTCATTGCCCGTTTGACCGTACTGCATATTGGGAACCAGATCGGCGACGCGGGTAATGCGTGTAATGCCGCCGCGTTCAATGTCATCTGCAACCAGTGTGGTGACAGCAACCGGTCGTCTTTGCACTTGTTTCGGGTACTTGTCCGCAATGACATTTTTCTGTTCTGCGGCGGCCAGCGGTCCATTTGCGGCCAGCAACTGCTCTTCGCGTACCGTCTGGCTGGCGGCTGTGCCAGCCTGCGTGTCCGCAATCTGTTTTACTTTCCGGCTTTCCAGTTGCCTGATGGTGCTTTGCGCCTGAGTCAGTTCGGTTTCAAGTGCCGCAACCCGTTCTTTGGCTTTTGACAATGCGTCCTGCAATGATTTTACGACAGCTTCAGGGTCTTGGAGTTGAGTGGAAGTGGCTTGCGGGACTGAAGCGTCTGTTTCTGAAGCACTAACATTCTGTACAAACGCCAGTGCAACTAATATGAAAAAGCAGAGCTTGGTTATTGCTTTCATGATGCTTCCCTTAAAGCATTGGCTATGGTCTAGATCATTTTCAAATTATTTTTTGGTTTCGACTTGTCTGTTGTAATGTTATTAATTTCGACTCAGGCTGGCCACGTTTGAACAACATCGGCCGCTGCCGCAAAATCTGCAGCATCGTCGACTTCACACCAACTCATACCGGTAATGGGGCAAATGCCAACGATACCCTCACTGGCCAGTTGATCGATTGCGGACAAGTACCACAGTTTTAATGCGTCTTCTTTGTCCATCATTTCTTCGAGCTTTTCTGTGAACGCTTTTGCACCCGATTCATTGAAAGACATCAAGCCAATGCTTTCACCGCTGACCAGGCTGATATTCAATTGTTTGCTGACCTTTAATAAGCGGTCACCATCGGCGATGATTTTCATGTCATCAAGGTCGAAGTGCGATTTGGTATCGGTCGCCAGCGTGATCGGGTAACGGCTGTCGCAGGCAAGCAGGTTTTGCAGGACGCTGGCCTCAAAAAGGGTATCGCCGTTCATCAGCAGAAAAGGGCCATCCATTTCAGAACGTGCTTCCCAGCAGGTTCCCAGGTTGTCGGTGTGGGCATACATGGGGTTGTGCAAAGTCCGAACCTTGATGTTGGTCGCCTTGTTGACGACCGCATCGACCATTTCACAGGCAAAACCTGTGACGACAACGACTTCGTCAACATCGCACTTGGCGATTTGACTCAACTGCCATTCGAGAATCGACAGGCCGTGAAGGGGCAGACAGCATTTGGGCATGCTTGATGTTAGCGGCATCAACCTGCGACCCTGTCCTGCACTTAATATGATCGCTTTCAAGAAGACTCCTTTTTATAGCTTCAGCATGCGAGAAAAGTGGTGCATTAAAACATGGATTGGTCAATCTTCAAAATATAGAATTGATACAATGCACCCGCTAATTACTTATTGCTTTCGGTGTTGGCCGGGTACTGGGTTTATTGGGTTTTGCTCCGGCAAATATGAAGCTTAACAGACGACGGATTAAGAAAATGTTATTGGATCTTGCCAAGACCGCAGACGACACCGTGATTGAAACTGAAGTCTGTATTGTCGGTGCCGGCGCAGCGGGTGTTGCTCTGGCACGGGACCTGATGAAAGCCGGTCGGGACGTGTGTCTGCTGGAAGGCGGCGGAATGGATTACGAAGAACGGACGCAGTCGTTATTCCGCGGCGAAAACATCGGCATGGAGTACTACGATCTCGATCACGCGCGGCTTCGTTTCTTTGGCGGCACTACCAATATTTGGGGTGGGCGCAGTGTTCCGCTGGACCGCATTGATTTTGAAAAACGCGATTGGGTACCGCACAGCGGTTGGCCAATCACACTGGATGATTTGCAGAAATATTACCGTATCGCGCACGATTCACTGGAATTGGGTGAGTATGACTATGAGTCAGACATCTGGGACAAGCTTCAGCTCAGCCCGATCAAGTTTGACCCGGAAGAGATCGTGACACGGTTTTGGCGTTTTGACGACCTTGCCGAACGTTTTAACAGTCGCCGCAGTGATGACCTGATTGCCGCCAGTAATGTTCGTATTGTGCTGCACGCCAACACGGTAGGGCTACAGGCCAGTGAAAACGCCTCTGCCATCACATCGCTGGAGGCAAGGTCTTTGCAAGGCAAAAAGCTGCTGGTTCGCGCCCGTCATTTTGTGCTTGCCTGCGGTGCTATTGAAAATGCCCGGCTGCTGTTGGCGTCAAATGACGTCGAGGCCAACGGTATTGGTAACCAGCATGACCAACTGGGGCGATATTTTATGGAGCATCCGCACGGCCGGATTGCGCGTATTGAAACCAGTGACCCCGCTGCGTTTTGGGCCCTTTATCGAAAACGTTACCCGGAGGCAGGTGTGCCCGTGGCACCCGCGCTGGTGCTGCCGCCATCGGCGCAGCAAAGACTCGGGGTTCTCAATAGCGCGGCTACCTTCAAGCTTCAGAAAGACCCCAGCAACGGCGCTACCTTAAGTAAACGGATGTACCTGAACCTGAAGCACAGTTTGTCGCCGTCAAGTTCGGGCCGACGCCTTTGGCAGACATGGCGCGGTACCCAGGACTGGTTGCAGCGACATGTTTCGATGCCCTTGCTGCGCTTTGGAGCCAGGGTCAATCGGATGGGCTTGTATGTCATTGCCCGCGCCGAGCAAGCTCCGAACCCTGACAGCCGCGTTTGTCTTTCTAAAGAGCTTGACGCGCTGGGCAAGCCCTTGGCTGATCTGGATTGGCAGCTCAGTGCACTCGACAAGGAAACGATGCTGCAATTTGGTAAATCGATGCAGCGGGAATTTGACCGGTTGGGGTTGGGCAAGGTGACTACCTATGACTGGCTGGAGGACGGCAAGCCCGACTGGCCGGTTGACGCCAGCGTCGGTAACCACCCCATTGGCGGCTATCACCACATGGGTACCACCCGCATGAGTCATTCAGCCAGGGAGGGTGTAGTAGATGCCAATTGCACAGTGCATGGTTATCACAACCTGCACATTGCCGGCAGTTCCGTATTTACCACTGGCGGATGGGCTAATCCGACTTTGACGTTATTGGCGCTGACACATCGACTGGGTGACCACTTGAACGACTTGCTGGATTAGTTACCCTTTTGTAGTTCCGGACATGATTTTTTCAGCCAATTGCTGGTCGGCAACTGAATCTACGTCCACTGCCGCCCTGGCAAAATCAATTTCCACGTACCCAATTCGGCAACCCGCGGCCGCCGATAACGAATGCAGTGCGTCTTCCAGTGTCAGACGTCTAAACAGGTAGCGCAGCAGGGCAATGGGGCCGAAGCGGCGGGCTATGCGCCATGGGTGTTTGCGGTCGGCCTCTGCCTGGCGCCAAAAACTCAGTGCCTTGTGCCCTTGCGGGGTGAGAACCGCAAACAGGTTGCTGCCGCAGAAGTGTCCATTTGAGAATTTCAAAACGGTGCGTTTGGATTCAGGCCAGGCGGCTTTGACCAGCGCGTGTGGAACAAAGCCAATGACCATATCCAGGTCTGATGCATTGCCTCTGGCAAGTGCCTTATGACAGAAGTGGTCGACGATTTCGCCCGTCAAAAGGGCATGGTCGCCAGCGGTCAGCAGAGCCGGGAAATAATCGAGCTTTTGCAATGCCGACAGCGCGCTGGCTGCAGGCCCCGTGGCGGGCTCAAGCCAGTCGTAGCCGGGTTGTTGTAAAAGGGCTTGTAACGCTGTGCTGTCGGCAACCATGGCGGCTGACGGGCCGCAGATAATCCCGCCGTCTGCCTGGCTACTGTCTGTTATCGCTTGCATGACGTAGGCCAGCGATGGCTTGCCTGCAACCGGTACCATGACACTGGCCGGCACGTTGAACGCATGGCTAATCGGGCTGCCGCCGGGGCGTTCTCCTGCCAGTATGACGCTGTGAAATATTTTGTCTGATTCAGACACGTGCGGCTTTGACGGTGCTGAACCCATTACAGGTGTTTTTCATACATTCGATACCGCTTGCTGATGTCGCCGCCGACACTTTCGATGATATTGCGGGTGGCGTGATTGTGTTCCAATACCCACGACATCTCAACGCGCTCAAGACCCCTGGCGGTGCCGGAGTCCATCGCTGCTTTGATGACCATATAAGCGAGCGCCGGACCAAAACGGGTGTTTTGATACTGTTGGCGTACGCCCATTAACGCAACCCGGGCGGTTTTTGGTGGGTGCGCTTTCAGCCGCCATATGAGTTTGGCCCAGCCGAAAGGCAGCAGACGGCCATCCAGATCTGCGATGGCTTCATTGATATTGGTCAGCAACACCACGAACGCGGCAGGTTCGCCGTCCATCTCGGCAATCTGGATGAAATCTGCCGGTAACAGCATTAATAACTCTTTGCCAATCGCTTTGAATTCTTCGCGTGTGAAAGGCACAAAATTCCAGTTGTTTCGCCACGCGTCATTGAAGATATCACGCAGAACTTCCAGTTCCTGTTCTTTTTCACGGCGGCGCAGGGGGCGGACGTTTACGCGGCTTGCGCTGCGGTCGATCAGGGCCTGCATTACCCTTGGGATGGTTAGTGAGTTGCTGTCCAGTTCATACGCCAGCAAATCTTGTGTCGGCAGGTAGCCGCAGCGTTCAATCGATGCGCCGTAGTAAGGTAGCGCGTGTCCCATCATGATATACGGCGGTGCGTCGAACCCGTCAATGAGGATGCCGACTTCCTGATTGATCCCCAGGTTGAACGGGCCGATAACCTGTTCCATGCCCTGTTCCCGCAACCAATTTTCCGCGGTTTGGAATAAGGCACTGAAAACCTGGTCGTCATCCGGAGCTTCAATCATTCCGAAAAAACCCACCTTGTTACCGTATTGTTGTTGGTGGAGGTGGTCGATCTGGGCAGAAATGCGGCCAACAGGCTTGCCGTCGCGGTAAGCGATCCAGGCCCGCCAGGTAGCGTGGTTGAAAAACGGGTGCGCGGGTGAAAGGGCTTCTTTCCGTTCGACCAGTAGTGGCGGTATCCAGCAAGGGTCATCTTTATAGATGCTCCAGGGAACACGGATGAAGGTATTAAGTGCCTTTTTGCCCGACACCTCCCTGATGTCCACTTTCGTTTCCAAATGATCGTTCATAAGGTAAATCCCATCAGTTCAGGTTGCTTTGCAAAGCGGTTGTCAAAAAGCATGGCACCCGTCGGTTTCATATTTACCGCGGTGCTCTCTGGATGCTGGAAAATATTCCGAGATAGCGTTGGGTGATACTTTTCCAGTCCATCTCAGAAGCGAACGCCAGGCCGGCGGCAGACAATTGGTCCCGGTGCTCTTTTGACTTGGCCAGCTTAAGGATTTCATTGGTAATACTGGGCCAGTTATCGCTGATAAACGCCTCGCGGCCATTGACCACAGGAATGCCTTCGATGCCCTTGGATGTGCTGACCACCGGTAACCCCGCTGCAAAGCAATCGATAATTTTCATGCGTGTTCCACCGCCTTCGCGCAACGGCACAACGGCGAGGTCACAGCCCTTCAGCCATGGACCGACTTCATCAACACTGCCGGTAAAATGAATGTTGGGGTGAGGGTTTTCAGCCGGCGGATTGCGGCCAATGGCAATCACATGGAACGGAGTTGGCGCGTTTGCCAGTTGCGGCAACAGTATTTGAGCAAAAACCCGCAACGCATCGCGGTTGGGCGGATAAGAAAATGTTCCATGAAACGCAATCAGCACGGCGTTATCCGGCAGCCCAAAATCTTTTCTCAGGGAATCTTTTGCCGGCAGGTTGTAAGGTTCGGGGTTGTAACCGTGCGGGATGGTGTTGAGCAACTCCGGTTTTACACCATCACCGAGCAATTGTTGGCGGTCATTGTCTGATACGCAAATAACCGCGTCGGAACGGTTACAGAGGTCAATTTCGATGGCCCGCAAGTTTTCATATTGCGCTTCTGAGAGCTCTCCAACCTGTGCTTTGAGGCGCGCGTACTCAACATTGTGCTCGACCAGTACCACTGCCGCGTTCAATATTTCCCTGGCGTCAAGACAGGGTTTCGCGTAAGCCGGGAATTCGGCCTGGAGAATGCCGGCATTCAATAGCCGGCCGACATAGAGACTGTGCCAGAAGAAGCTGCTGTCGGTTAATGGCAAATATAAAAAGCTGTTGCTTTCAGGCAAGTCTTTGCTGAAATGCAGTAGTTGGTTCAGTGGTTTTGGCAGACTCAAAAACCGCAGCCAGAAAGGCAACTGTTGCTGCTTTATTTCTCCATTTTCAAACAACCACCAGGTCTTTCTGTCATCGCTGACGATACCCACTTTTCTGCCATGCTGTGACAGACCCCGCGCAGTTTCGACTATTTTGACAGCGCCCCCATGGTCAGTCGGGAACAAGTCGCTGCGTGTAACGATCACGATATTGTCCCTGTTTCCAGCTGCCGCAGTGGCATGGAATAAACGGCCCAGGGCTACGCGTCTTAGTAAGCGGGCTTGGCGTTTCAGCCTTTCGGGCCAGCGCGGTTTGCCCAGCGTTACCGGCGCCGTTTGCTTTTGCGGGGCGGGCAGGCGGGTGCTTTTCGCGGGGTTTTCCAGCCATTTCAGCAGCGGTTCGGCAGCTGAGTTGGGGTTCAAAACCTCTTCAACCAGACGAATTGCGTTTTCTGAACGCCGTTTCCACTCGTCTGGGTTGCTCATGATTTCGCGCAACAGAGTGGCGATCTCTTCCGGTCCTTTGACCGTCCAGCCCGCCTGATACTGTTTGACCAACGCGGCTATTGGCAGGTACTCATTACAAATTAACGGCAAGCCGTGACGCAGAAACTCCAGTGAGCGAAATGACTGGCTAAACCTTCTTTCAATATTGGATTGCGCGACCTCCAGTCCGATGTGAGCTGATTCGAGCAGAAAATTGCTGAAGTGTGAGTAAGGCTCAAGACCCTGGGTTTCATAATTTGGCAGGGCGTGGGCTGGTTGATGGCGTTGGGGTGGTTCTTCATGCCACCGGTATTGTCCGCCAAACAGCACCAGGTGCGGTGCCTTGGTGTCGGGGTCGTTCTTCATGTCCTGGATGGCTTGCCAGTACGCTTCTGATTTTCTCCACGGCCAGTGAACACCGCCGCTGACCAGGGTCCAGTCGCCCTTTGTTGGGTCGGATTTTGGTCTGCCGGCAACCTCCGCCGCCAGTGGCACAACCAAAACGGGGTCGCTGCCGCGTAGGTCAAAACCAGCCTGCAATAACGTAAACCATAGAAGGTCGCGTTGCGCGTTGTTGCCGGTCAACAACACATCGCATTTCGACAGATTGTTTTGAAGTCGCTGCAGGTCGGCCCCCACCCATTCCGGGTGCTCGAAAAGTGCTTCGAGCGGTCTCGGTGCCACAAAGTCCAGCACCACCGGTTGCCGCAGCTCAAATGGCAGCAATTCAAGTAACTCCCAATACGCGACCAGTACGACATCGGGATGTAGCCGGTTGATGGTAGCCTGCAGTTGATCACGATTGTGAAATGCTTCGGAATGCTTATCGTTTTGTTTATCCAGCCACGTGTGGCTAATGGAATGTCCGGCCCGGATCAATGCGCCTTCAAGTTGTGCTGTACGAATAGCGTTGCCTGTTGCAATCGCATCGACGGCTAACGGTGGCTCCTGGGTGATCAGTAGTATTTGCATAGTGGAATAGCTTCGTGGGTTCGCCAACTGATTCTAGTGAATGAGCAGCACATAGCTGGCCAGACCGATAAACGCAAAGATGCCAATCACATCCGTTACCGTGGTTAGCACCACACCGCCTGCCAGCGCGGGGTCGATAGACATACGTTTCAAAATGACGGGAATTAAGGCCCCGGCCAACGCGCCCGCCACCAGGTTGACGATGATCGCAATGCCCATCACCAGTCCGAGGCCGGCGTTGCCGTACCAAACATAGGCAATGGCGGCGATGATCAGCGAAAACACGATGCCGTTGAGTATACCGACAGCCAACTCTTTACGGAGAATAGCCATGGAGTTGCGGGCACTGACTTGTCCGGTTGCCATACCCCTGATCATCAGCGTAAGTGTTTGTGTCCCCGCGATACCGCCCATACTCATGACCACCGGAAACAAAACGGCCAACTCGACCAGTTCGTCCAGTGTCGGCTGGAACGCGTACAACACCACAGCGGCCAACAGGGCGGTTATCAGGTTGACACCCAGCCATAGCCAGCGCTTGCGGGCAGATTGCAAGACGGGCGCAAACATATCGTCTTCTTCGTCCAGACCGGCAGCGGACAGTATTCGGTGTTCACCTTCTTCACGAATCACATCGACCACGTCATCAATGGTGATGTTGCCCAGCAGCAGGCCGTGTTGATCGGTGACCGGCGCGGACAAAAGATCGTCGTGTTCGAACTCAATGGCTACCTGGCTGGCGGGCATGTCAACAGGAATTGAGTCGGTTGATGTATCGATCAAATCGATGACCCGGCTGGTGGGTTCCTTGGTCAGTACATCGGAAAGCTTGAGTTGCCCGAGGTATTTGCCTGACCGGTCAACGACAAAAAGTTGGTCAAATACTTCCGGCAATTCGCCCCTGAGCCGCAAATAGCGCAAAACGACATCCAGGCTGACATCCGGCCGTACCGTCACCACATCGGGGTTCATCAGGCCGCCGGCAGAGTCCTCCGGGTAGGACATGACCTGTGCCAGCCGGTCGCGGTCCTGCGCGTCCATTGCGCGCAAAACTTTGGTAATAACGGCTGCCGGCAGATCATTCAGAATATCGGCGAGGTCATCGATGTCCAGATCGCCCATGGCCTGGACCAGGTCATCGGGAGAGGTGTCGCGGATCAGGCCCGCACGAACTTCATCATTTACCTCTACCAGTACGTCGCCATCAAGATCGAGTTTGACAAAATCCCACACGACCTGACGTTTGGCTTGTGGCAGCGACTCAAGCAAATCACCGATTTCGGCGCCGTTAAGGCTGTTGAGGAGTTGATTGACCTGTGACTGAACTCCACTGTCCAGCGCTTCGGACAAGCGATCCAGGTGCCGGGCTGTTTTTTCTTCGTGCTGGTGTTCCCGCATCGTCGTCAACCTATGGTGGAGTTTATTGATGGCCGTCAAATATCGCTTGTCGGACCGGACTAACTGCACATTGTAGCAAGGGTCTTGAATCTAGGGGAAATCACTCGTGAGAGTTTTTCGACAAATTTCAGAAGCTGCTGAAGCTCTGGTTCTGGTGTTTTTCAGGGGTTGCCCCAGGATGCCATTTCGCGGTGATGTATCAACACATTGGCGTGTTGCTTGCCGAGCACGCTGGCGAGTTTCTCGGCAAGATAGACCGAGCGGTGCTTGCCACCGGTACAGCCAATGCCGATGGTCACATAACTGCGTTGAGCATCCTCAAAAGCAGGTAGCCAGGTGTTCATGAACTCTTGTATGTCATCGGTCATTTTCAAAACTTGCTGATCATTTTCAAGCCACGACTGAACGGGTTCATCTTTTCCGGTCAGTGACTTGAGTTCATCCTGCCAGTAGGGATTGGGAAGAATGCGGGCATCAAACATGAAGTCCACGTCCTGCGGCACACCCCGCTTGAAAGCAAATGACTGCAACACAATGGTCAGTCCACCGGATTCGCTGTCAACGAAGTTCCAAACCTGGCGTCGGAGTTGATGGATGTTGGTATTGCTGCTGTCGATGATCTGGTCAGCCTCACGCCGCAATGGTTCCAGTAGCTGTTTTTCGTTTTCAATGGCATCGGGTAAAACCTTGTCAATGCCCGTGAGTGGGTGGCGTCGGCGTGTCTCGCTGAAACGTTTGATCAGAACCGGCTTGTCAGCGGTGACAAACAGTAATTTGCATGTGATGCCGCTTTCCCGCAGCGATGACATCCAGTCCAGGACGACCTGCATATCGGATTCGCGGGAGCGCGCGTCGATGCCGAGCGCAACTTTTCGGTACAAGTCGGGATTGGCGGCAATTTGCGGCCCAAAATCAGGCAGCATGGCGCCGGGCAGGTTGTCGATGCAGTAAAAACCCAGGTCTTCAAGCGCGTTCAGGGCGGTGGACTTGCCACCGCCGGAATGGCCGCTGACAATAATGACATCCTGCGCCCTGTCTGCCGCCTCAGTGTTCACGGGCTTGGACTGGAAAGCGCGTGCCAAATGTCATTGGCATCTTCTGCCTGGCGCAGTTGTTCAACCAGTTTTTTGTCAGTAAAACGATCTGCTATTTTTGCCAGTAACTTCAAGTGATCTTTGCTGCACTCTTTTGGAACGACGAGCGCGAATATAAGATCAACAGGCTGTCCGTCTTCTGCGTCAAATGACACTGGTTTGACCAGTTGGATAAACAGAGCTTCTACGACCTTGGTGCCCTCGATCCTCCCATGGGGCATGGCAACGCCATTACCCAGGGAGGTGCTGCCGAGATTTTCTCTTTTGCAAAGACTTTCAAAAATCTCTCTGGCGTCAAGTTCTTTGTCTTTTTCAACAAAAGCCGAACTGATCATTTCAAGCAGACGCTTTTTGCTGTTGACGCTGATGCCCGCAAAAATACGACTGGGGCTTAGTAAATCGCTATCAAGCATGGTTAATCTTCAATCTTGTTAATTGGTATTTACTGGTGTTTTATTTCACGTCGACAGACGACTGCTCATCACTCACGTCTATCGCTTCATGTTTGACATGCGGATGACTGGTGATGCGGTCTTTGTGGCGGCGAACCTGCCGATCCAGTTTGTCGACCAGTCCATCAATTGAAGCGTACATGTCTGATGCGGTTGCGTTTGCAAATATTGTTCTTCCAGCGGCATTGACGGTGGCCTCGGCATGTTGTTGAAGTTTTTCCACCTTCAAAATAACGTTAATGGAGTTGACCTGATCAGAATGACGAAGCAGTTTCTGGATCTTTTCGGTGACATAAGCGCGAAGTGCTGGGGTGACTTCAACATGATGGCCTGTAATATTAATTTGCATCAACAATCTCCTTTTTAGTGTAATCCCTACAGACTAATGTAGGGTCAGTCCAGGCGACATCAATAGATACCCAGCCTGGATTTTGATTTGTTTCATATTTGAGAGGCGCAAGTCCGAGTTCTCTGCTGCGCGAATGATGATTGTTTGTATTGCACACTTACAGTTTATACTTGAGATGGCGAATTATCTATTGTTTAACGAATTAGAATTCAATCGTTCTGCGATAGGCTTTGCGACGCTCACTGGAAGAGCCAATACCCAGGGACTCCCGATATTTCGCGACGGTGCGCCGGGCGGCGCAAGTACCTGTTTTGCGTAAAAGATGTGATATTTCCTGATCGCTCAAAGGATGTTTTTGGGGTTCTTTTTCGATCAGCAGTTGAATCCGCGCCTTGGTGGCCGTTGCGCTTACCATCCCGCCACTGACGGTAGGCACATGGCTGGAAAAAAAGTATTTCAGTTCAAAAACACCCCTGGGCGTCAGCATGTATTTTCGTGTTGTTGCTCTTGATACGGTCGATTCATGAACCCCTACCTTTTCTGAAACCTCTTTTAATATCAATGGTTTCATGGCAATTTCACCTTCTTCCAAAAACGCTTTCTGGGCATCGACTATGCATTGCGATACTTTTAACAGCGTTTGGTTACGAAGTTCCAGGCTGGACAGAAGCCAGCGGGCTTCCTGTAGTCGTCCGCGCAAGTAGTCTGCGTCTTTGCCGCCGGATTTACGCAGCAGGTTAATGTAATACTTGTTGAGGGAAAGGCGTGGGTTGCTGTCCGGGCTTAATGTCGTAACCCACTCGGCGCCATCAAAACTCACATACACGTCAGGCACCAGATATTCATCGTGGCGGTTGTCAAAGCGAGCGCCGGGACGTGGTTCGAGCCCCCTTATAAGTTCCAGCGCCTGTTTCAGGCTTTCCGGTTTCGCGCCGGTTTCGCGCAGCATATCCTCATAAGCATTGGCCGCAACCAGGTCCAGGAAATCACGCGCGAGCCGAAGCGCCAGGTCAGCCCCGCTTGTGCCGGTGGGTTGTGCACGCAATTGAATCAGAATGCATTCGCGGGTATCGCGACTGGCAACGCCAATGGGTTCCAGTCGTTGCACACGGTGCAGAACCGCAATGATCTCGTCGTCTTCAACGATGACTTCCGGCAACAGACTGTGGCGAATGTCGGCAATGTCATCAAGCAGGAAGCCTTCGTCATCCAGCGCGTACACAATGGCCGTGGCAATAGCGGCATCTATTTCACTGAAATGGGTCAGGCGGATTTGTGTCAGTAAATGCTCACGCAATGAAGTTGCGCTGGTATCGGCAATCTGGCGCTCGGAAAAATCATCATTCCAGCCGGCATTGTCCGTCCACTGTTCCTGTTCGCTGTTGGACTGCCATTGGTCGGCATCATAATCATCATCGGCATACTCCCTGTCCTTTTCGGTTTTCAGGGTGTCGGCCATTTCAGACTCAAGCGAAACCGGTGTTGCATCTTCACCGGTCTGCGCCGCGTTCTCTTCGTGGTCCAGAAGGGGGTTGGCGTCTACCAGTTCCTGGATGTGATCGCGAAGCTCAATGCGGTTGAGTTGTAGCAGGCGGATAGCCTGTTGCAATTGCGGCGCCAGCGCCAGTTTTTGGGAGAGTCGAAGTTGTAGTGATGGGTTAACCATAATTGAGCTTAACAGTTTCGGTGATTAAAGCCGGAACTCGTTACCCAGATAAACTTCCCTGACTTCTTCGTTGGCCATGATCGTTTCGGCGTTTCCTTGTGCTAAAACCTGCCCATCGTTGAGGATGTAGGCGTGGTGACAGATACCCAGCATTTCCCTGACGTTGTGATCGGTGATCAGCACGCCGATATTCTGGTCGGTCAGGTGTTTGATGATTTCCTGGATTTCTCTGACTGAAATGGGGTCTACACCGGCGAAGGGTTCATCCAGCAGGATAAATCGCGGTCTTGCCGCCAGTGCGCGGGCGATTTCCACCCTGCGTCTCTCGCCGCCGGACAGCACCTGACCCATTTGATCGGCGAGGTGCGATACGCCCAGTTCTTCCATGAGTGTCTGCAGTATCTCCAGGCGGCTGTCCGCGTCGAGTTCGCTGCGTAACTCCAGGATGGACAGAATGTTGTCACGAACGGAGAGTTTGCGGAATACCGAGGCTTCCTGCGGCAAATATCCCACACCAAGGCCGGATCGAACATTAACGGGTTTGTGGGTAATATCCACGCCGTCAACCGTTATGCTGCCCTTGTCTGTTGGGATCAGGCCTACGATCATATAAAAACAGGTTGTTTTCCCCGCTCCGTTGGGGCCGAGCAGACCCACTACCTGACCGGGTTCGACCTCAATGTTTACACCGCGCACAACCTCTTTTTTGCGGTAGGCTTTGTGCAGGTTGGTTGCTTTGAGCATGTCAGTTACCACCTTCGTCAGAAGTGTCTTTTTCAGGTGTCTGTGCTGGCGGGACGATAGCTTCGCCTTCCGGTTTTTCTTCCTGTGGGTCGTCTTCTGTCTGTTTTTCGATCACTTCTGGGTCAAGGCGAATATGGATTCGGCCATTACCTTCCTCATCGCCGCTGCCCTGGAAGTGTTGGACATTCAGGTCGTAGGTCAGTGATTCACCGCTGATCTGGTATTGCGGGTGGTGGACATCGGCGCTGCCGGTCAAGGTGACCAGACCACTGGCAACCTGATAGTTAATCTCGTTGGCGGTGGCTTTTACCAGGCCCTCTTCTTCAATTTCCTGTTCAAGGAACGCGGGCTTTCCGCGAAACGTGACGGAGCTCACCCGGCCTTCTGACTTGTTGACCTCTGCTTCATCGGCCGTAATATGCAAAGTGCCTTGTCTTATATCGACATTGCCACGCAACGTGGTCACGCCATCACCGAGTGTTCCATCGGTGGAGTTGGCATTGACCTCGAGCGGTTTCTGCCGGTCTGACTCCAGTGCCATCAAGGGCAGGCTCACACACAGTGCGCACAAAAACAGCCAAAGCTGGGATCGGGTAGCTGGTTGCCGGTTAATTAACTGCATAGGTGGCTTTAACCTGTTGTTTTAATTTGAAAGTATTGGCTTTCATATCCAGTTCAAGGCCTATGGCGGTGATCTGGTTATAGCCGTCGAACATACTGACTGGTTGATCGGAACTGGCAGTTTGCGGTGTAATTTCAACCCGGACATCGCTGGTGTTTAGTTCAACCTTGTTTCCGGTAGATGATTCTAGTCTTTCCACATGCACCTGTCCTGACAGTTGCACATGTTCCTTGTCGGCGGTGACCGAGGCTGTTTCTGCTGTGAGTGTCCAGACTGCGTCAAGCTCACTCAACCGGACAACCGGTCGTTCTATTGTGCCCAGTTGCAGTTCCGGATCGTTGCTCAAAACAGGGGCCTGCATATTGATAGTTTGTTGTCCGTTTTCATCGAAAAACTGTAATTCAAAATCACGCAAGACGTAATTCAGTTTGGTGTCCAGGCCAGCTACCGGCTCTGTAAATTCAATTTCATGTTTGCGACTGCCCCAGAAACTGATGGCTGTAAGCAGTATCAGGATAATGACACCGCGCTGCGTTTTGCGGGTGATCATGATGCCAGAATTTCACCCATAATGGTTTCGACTTTATCCTGCGCCGTGAGAATCAGGTTGCATATCTCCCTGACAGCCCCATCGCCGCCATTGCGTTTTGTGATCCAGTGAGCGTGTTCTTTGACCCGCTCTTCGGCATCGGGCACCGATACCGCCAGCCCCACCCGCATCAGCAGGGGGAGGTCTATCCAGTCATCACCGGCAAAACAAACCTGGGCTGCATCCAGTCCGGTTATCTCCAATAAATGCAGGAACGCGTTGAGCTTGTCTTCGCGGCCCTGGTAAACATGCTTGATATCCAACTGGGCCATGCGCTGTTCAACAGCACCGGATTTTCTGCCGGTAATCACGGCAACTTCAATGCCGCATCGCTGCAGGGCTTTCATACCCAGGCCATCGCGCGTGTTGAATGCCTTCATCTCGTTGCCAGCATGGTCGAAGTACAGTTTGCCGTCCGTCAAAATACCGTCCACATCGAGAACCAGCATGCGTATGCGGGATGCGCGGGCGTGCAGTGCGGCGTCCATTGTCGTCATTCAGACCACTCCTGCCTGCAGCAGGTCGTTAAAATTCAACACACCTTGCAGGCGCGAATTTTCATCCACAACCAGCAAGCCCTGTATTTTGTGCAGTTGCAGTAATTTAACCGCTTCTATCGCCAGCGCCTGTGGGTGAATTGTCTTACCGTTGCGGGTCATTACTTCCCCCACGCTGGTTTTGTGCGGGTCAAGTTCATTGGCCAGTGCTCTTCTGAGGTCACCATCGGTGAAAATGCCCTGGACGGTCAGATCTTTGTCGGTGATTGCGACCATTCCCAGCCGTTTTTTCGTCATTTCCACGATAGCTTCTGAAAGACTGGCGCCATCCGCGACCAACGGCATTGCATCGCCGCTATGCATAATGTCCTGGATGTGTAGCAACAGGCGCTTGCCAAGCTGTCCAGCAGGGTGTGAGCGGGCAAAGTCCTCCGCCGTAAACCCACGTTTCTCAAGCAGTGAAACTGCCAAAGCGTCACCCATCACCAACGCAGCAGTCGTGCTGGAGGTAGGCGCCAGTCCTAGCGGACAGGCCTCGGTTTCAACCCCGACGTCGATGTGGAAATCGGCATGATTGGCCAGCGTGGAAGTGGGTTTGCCGGTCATGGCAATTACGCCGACACCCAGGCGCTTGAGTAAGGGCAGGATTTGTCTGACCTCATCGGTTTCACCGGAGTTAGACAGGATCACAACCACGTCGTCAGGGGTGATCATACCCAGGTCGCCATGCGATGCTTCAGCGGCATGGACAAAAAAGGCCGGGGTGCCTGTACTCGCAAGTGTAGCGGCAATTTTACCGGCGACATGCCCGGACTTACCCATTCCGAGTACGACGACTCTGCCCCGACAATCGAGGATCATCTGGCAAGCGTTTACAAACGCTTCGTCAATACGGGAAGTCAGGTTGGCGATGGCGCAGGTTTCGGTCTCGATAACCGCCTTGGCCAGTTGTTTCAGGGCTTCACTGTCCATGCATGTATTCTAACCCTAATTAGTTACGGTCAATTGATTATAGGCAAATACGCGTGCAGGGAAAGTTTGCATCCCCGCTTGAAAGTATCAGCCCGCCGACAGCAAATTAACATGAGCGGTGCTCACCCATACCATGGTGATGTAGCTGATAAACAGTATTAGCAGCGCAGTCCCGGCCCTTCGCCCAATTCGACCCGGCCCATGAAAATCTGCGGCCATCAGGTACAGTGCACCGGTAATCAGAAACATTGCCGGAAAATCGCGCGCCAGGAAAATGGGCGACAGTTCAATGGCCTTAATGGAGGCCGCAATACCCAGAACGCCGAGCAGGTTAAATATATTGGAGCCGATAATGTTACCAATGGCCAGATCTTCTTCCTTGTTCAAGGCTGCTGTGATCGCTGTCGCAAGCTCCGGCAAACTGGTGCCCAGGGCGACGACCGTCAGGCCAATGACGATATCGGAAACCCCCATGAACCTGGCGATGGTGGTTGCGCCCTCGACCAGGATGGTTGAACTGATGGGTAATACGATGAGCCCGACTATCAACCAGAAAATGGCTTTTTTGGTAGGGACATTTTTAGGGATTTCCGCATCAAACTCTTCCGCCAGCGGGTCAGATGGCGGGCGGTGCAGGCCAATGCGAACGATCCAGACGATGACCAGAAACAAACCTGCGACCAAGGCCCAGCCCTCAGGGCGACTATAACTGCCGTCCAGTGCCATGAAAAAGCACACCAGCATGATCAGTAACAGCACCGGATACTCGCGCTTGAGCGCGGTGGACTCCATACGCAGCGGGTAGATGAGGGCGGTAATCCCAAGTACGAGGCTCATATTGGCAATGTTTGAGCCGATGGCGTTGCCAACGGCAAGACCAGGATTTCCTTTTAACGTTGCCACGGCTGATACGACAAGTTCCGGTGCTGACGTGCCAAAACCAATAATGGTAAGTCCGATAACCAGTGGTGAAACACCCAGGTTACGCGCCGCTGCTGATGCACCGGCGACAAGGCGGTCTGCTCCCCACACCAGCAACAGGAAACCGGCTACCAATTGAATGGTGGCGGTCAGCATGCGGGTCGCTCACCCTTAAAGGCGCTTTTGCAGTGAAATAATTGGATTTGATCGGCAATCTGCATGGATGAGGAGTTTTTAATGGCAGTGCAATCCATTATTATAAACGCTCCTGAAAGGTCAAGTCCGTTTGTCCCCCGGTCATGCGGTTCATTATGTTAAAAAGTTTCCCGGTTTGATGATTTGTTTTCAAAATGCATTGCCCGGCAAAGTAAGGACGATAGTTTATGGATAGCACGACGATAGAGCAACTGATACGTAAAGGTTTGCCCAATGCGGAAGTGGCTGTAAGCGGTGAAGACGGTGTTCATTTTGAGGCAGTGGTTCGCTGTGCATCATTTGAGGGCAAGCCTACACTGGCCAGACACCGGATGGTATATGCAACGCTGGGTGAATTGATGGGTAATGAAATTCACGCACTTGGGTTACGCACCGAGTTACCGGAAAAGTAATGGCCGCCATTGAAATTACCGGCGGTGTTCAGTTGGATGGAGAGGTCTGGATTTCGGGCGCCAAAAATGCCGTCCTTCCCATTCTGGTAGCCAGCCTTCTTGGTGACGAGCCTTCGTTTATCAGTAATGTCCCGCACTTGCAGGATGTAACCACAACGATGGAGCTGATGGGGCGCATGGGTGCCAGTTTGGCGGTGGATGACCACATGCGCATTGAGATCGATCCGCGTGGTATGCATCAGTTTGAAGCCCCGTACGACCTGGTTAAAACCATGCGCGCGTCTATTCTGGTGCTGGGGCCGTTGGTGGCGCGTTATGGCCGCGCTGTGGTTTCCCTGCCGGGCGGCTGCGCGATTGGCTCAAGGCCGGTGGATCTTCATTTGCGCGGCTTACAAGCGTTGGGTGCCGAGGTGTCGGTGGTCAATGGCAATATCGAGGCCAGCGCCAAGCGACTCAAGGGCGCCAACATCATTTTTGATACCGTTACCGTTACAGGAACGGAAAATATCATGATGGCAGCCACCCTCGCCGAAGGCACCAGCGTAATAGAAAACGCGGCGCAGGAGCCGGAGGTCGTTGACCTGGCTAACTTCCTGAACGCAATGGGTGCAAAAATAAGCGGTGCCGGCACCAACACGTTGGTGATTGAAGGCGTCAAAAGTATGCACGGTGCCGAGTATTCGGTGTTGCCGGATCGGATTGAAACGGGCACTTACCTGGTGGCCGGTGCCATTACTCGCGGCCATGTGCGCGTCACCAGAACGAGGCCCCGTGACCTGGATTCGGTTATCGAAAAACTTCGCGAAACCGGGGCTGAAATTGAAGTGGGTGATGACTGGATAGACCTCAATATGCATGGGCGCAGACCAAAATCGGTTGATATTACCACTGCGCCTTACCCCGGCTTTGCCACCGATATGCAGGCGCAGTTTACGGCCTTGAATACGATTGCCGAGGGGACAGCCATTATTACCGAGACCATTTTCGAAAACCGCTTTATGCATGTGCAGGAGCTGCAAAGACTCGGTGCCAACATTACCGTTAAGGGCAACACGGCCATTGTGAAAGGGGTGTCCGAGTTGAACGGCGCGCCTATCATGGCAACTGATTTACGTGCCTCTGCCGGGTTGGTGCTGGCCGGGCTGGTCGCCAACGGTACGACCCTGGTTGATCGTGTGTATCACATCGATCGTGGTTACGAGATCATTGAAGAGAAGTTGGGCCAGCTTGGTGCCCGCATCCGGCGCGTATCATCTCCCAATTAAAAACCGCCTGACCGGTTCAGTGGCCTGGACCGGTCAGGCAAATCTATATAAATATCTCTGTGTTTGACACCAAATGCTATTGGGGTGTCTGGCTGAGCGCGGCTGTTCGGGTTATTGAGGCGGTGCTGGCACAGGGGCCGCGAGTCTGAATCGACTGCCCGTTGATATCCAGAGAGATAATTTGCATTTTTAAATCATTGCCATTTTTTTTGGCGTGCTGCATTGCCACGGGAATGTAGTTATGTTCATCGGCATACCACACCAGTGAAGTCCGTTTTGGATTTTTGTGAATGCGTTTAACACGAGTGGTGTCCATGCAGCCCAGGGCTGTATCGACCGCTTCACCAGGTTCAAGCTGGTATTCCTGACGATCAATCTCATTTTCATCGACAATATCGATCCGCATGATCGGTTGGTTTTTTGCGAGATGTGAACTGATGTTCAAAGAAAGCGAGAAAGGGTCAATTGCTCCGCCGTCCAACGGCAATCGGGTCTGACCTTTTTTGTTCTTGGTGGTGACCACGCCCGATGGCCAATCAAAATTTGCTTTCCAGGCGGTGCTGTAACCGACCACGCTGAACGAATACTGGTATTCCTCGGGAATAAAGGCGCCTTGCTGCCACTTGCCCGTGGTCGTTTGGCTGCCCTTTATATTCAGCAAATCAGCCAGCCCTTTCATGTCGTGGGTATGGCCGTGCAATGTCCAGTTGTCATCTTCATGGGAAAGTTTGATGGTTACTTTGGCAAGGGCTTTACCATTGCGCAGCACCTTATATATAGCCGTGTAATCCTGTGGCACCGGCCGCGTTTCAACAGCGTTGGCCGAAATGGCTGGAAAGGCTGAATATAGGAGACAGGCGAGCAGTGAAATTGATTTAGTAAAACGTACCATCATGTTTAAGTTGTAGCGGTTTCCCGATATTTTGACCCCGGTAGCAGACCGTGCCTTGTCGATAATGGACTTTGCGTTTACAAAATAGTTCGACCGTCGCCACCAGTAGCTTATGTTCCAGTGGTCCAAGCCGCGTGCTTAATGCAGCCGCATCGTCCGTCGGCAAAACAGGTATTTTGACCTGCGAGATAACCGCACCCGAGTCGAGACCAGCGGTGACAAAGTGAATGCTGGCACCGGTTTCGCTGTCGCCGGATTGCAATGCGCGGTTGTACGTGTCCAGGCCTTTATAGAGTGGCAGCAGGGATGGGTGCAGATTGATCATCTGTCCGCAATACCGGTCGGTAAAACTCGCGGTCAGAATACGCATATACCCAGCCAGGATGACGAGTTCCGCTTTGCTTTGTTGCAGGATTTCCGCTACGGCGTCGTCGTGAGCCTGCCGGTCAGGAAAGTCAATATGGCTGACAACGCTGACGGGAATGTCAGCAGCGACGGCATGATGGATACCGGCAGCGTCCGAGCGGTTGGACACCACGCGCACGATATCCAGGTCGAGGGTGCCGTTGGCAACGGCGTCAATCAGTGCCTTCAGGTTACTGCCGGTGCCGGATATCAGTACGGCGGCCTTCAGGGTGTCCTGTTTCATGAGCGTATATAGTTAACTCGTGGTGCAGTGTCCGAATAGTTGACTACCTGGCCAAGACGATAAACCGGTTCACCCGCTGCGGCCAGTGCTTCGCAAACGACGTCTGCTTTGTCTTTAGCCACCAGCAGCACCATGCCAATGCCGCAATTGAAAGTGCGCAGCATTTCTTTTTCATCAATGCCGCCGCGCTCTTGCAGCCACTTGAAAACTTCTGGTAACTGCCATGCTGACAGGTCGATCTCGAGTCCCAAATCATCCGGGATGACGCGGGTGATGTTTTCACTGATTCCGCCGCCAGTGATGTGCGCGAGACCGTCAATCGGGTGTTGCGCCAGTAATGGCAGCAGTGTTTTGACATAAATTCTGGTCGGGGCAAGCAATGCTTCACCCAGTGTGCTTTCACCCAGCGGCATGGCGGGACTATCTTCTGAGCGCTCCAGTACCTTGCGGATAAGTGAGTAGCCGTTGGAGTGCGGACCCGATGACCCGAGACCAATTACCACGTGACCGGCCTTTATTTGACTGCCGTCGATAAGTTGCGGCCTGTCTACCACACCGACGGTAAAGCCGGCCAGATCGTATTCATCGTGATTGTACATACCGGGCATTTCAGCGGTTTCACCGCCTATCAGCGCGCAACCGGCTTGCCGGCAGCCTTCCGCTATGCCTTCAATGACAGCCTGTGCATTGTCAATTTTAAGTTTTCCGGTGGCGTAGTAATCAAGAAAGAACAAGGGCTCTGCGCCACACGTCAATATATCGTTGACGCACATGGCGACGAGGTCAATGCCAATGGTGTCGTGGCGCTCAAGCTGTCTAGCCAACAGTAACTTGGTACCGACACCATCTGTGCCCGATACGAGCAGCGGCTCTTTATAGCGTTCTGTGTCGAGTTGAAACAGCCCGCCAAAGCCGCCCAGGCCGGTGACGACACCGCTTCGATTGGTTGATTTGACCGCGGGTTTAATGCGTTCCACCAGTTCGTTACCGGCATCAATGTCCACACCCGCATCAAGGTAGCTTAATCCGGAAGGGTGTTCCGTTTTGGTTTTCAATTGAGGGTCCGTTTATCCATGCCAGTGTGTGGTGTCCTATGTTATCTTATTAAAGCTAGGAATTACCCAATTTTTGACTGGTAGTGCAGATGAAAAAATTACTGTTGATGATTATTGCGCTGCTTTTGCCGCTTGCCGAAGCGGGTGCTATGGAAAATCTGTATGCCGGTGAGGTGGTAGTCGCAAATCAGGGTGAGGACGAACGCAACGCGGCTGTTCCCGATGCGCTTATTCAGGTTTTGCAGAAGCTCAGCGGTCAGCGTGAGATCGCCTTTTCTCCGGCGCTGGATGAGGCGCTGGCAAACGCCAACAGACTTTTGCATTCCTTTCGCTACAAAAACCTCGAGCGCACCGGTTCAGATGGTGTGAAGTTTTTTGAGCTGAGTCTTGTTGCCCAGTTCAGGAAGCCTGAAATAGACAAAGTGGTGCAGCAAGCCGGTTTGCCCCGCTGGGGTCAGGACCGCCCACCGATACAGATATGGGTGGTCATTGATGATGGCCTGAACAGGCAGTTTAAACCGGTCGAGTTCAGTTATGCGTGGGAAGCAATGGGCAATGTTGCTGCCATACGTGGCTTGCCCCTGGTTTGGCCTGACTTGGATGAAGAGGAACTGCAGTTGATCGATATGGGCCTCGTTTGGGGTGGTTTTATCGACTATCTGGTTGAGCGCGGCGCGCCGCAAGATGGTGTGGCCATTGTCACTATCAGGCGTGATGGGCCGTTTTGGGCTCTTAACTGGACTGCGGGCAATGGCGTGGAAAAGTGGAGTTGGCGCAATAGTGATCAGGAGTTGATGTTCGCGCTGGTGGACGGTATTCATCAAATGACCGACCGGTTTGCGGCAAGTAATACCATAGAGGCTTCGGTGCAGAGCGCGTGGAGCTTTGATATTTCGATTGGCAAGATCAATAGCGCGCAGGACTACGCGACCTGTCTTGACTACCTGGCTGGTTTAAGCCTGGTGACCGATGTTGATGTCGTCGGTGCTGAGCCGGGTCTTGTGCACTTTATGTTGAAACTTAATGCTTCCCCGGAACATCTTGCAGGTGTTTTCGGTCGCGGTGCAATCCTGCGCCGGTCAAGTATGGGGGCCCAGTATGATTATGAGTTACTACGATGATGACGCGTGATTCCGGCAGTTGGCTCGTTCTGGCATTGCTGACCGGCACCGGTTGGCTGCTTTATTTACTGGCGCCGGTGATTACGCCATTCGCCATTTCTGCGGTACTCGCTTATTTTGGTGACCCACTGGTTGACCGCCTGGAAAAAAGTTCGGTCTGGCGGTGGAAGGTCGGCAGGGTCGTTGCCGTAAGCATTGTGTTTTTATTGCTGTTGTCGGTGATGGCGGTCGTCCTGCTCATCGTCATTCCTTTGTTGTTTGAGCAGGTTCGTTTGCTGATTCAGCGTTTGCCGGAATGGATTGAATGGTTTTCCGGCACCGCGCTGCCATGGGTGGCGAGCAAATCTGGATTTGAGTTAAAGGGTTTTGATCCCGCCCAATTATCTGAAATGCTCAAACAATACTGGAAAGAAATCAGCACGGCTGCATTCAGGGTGGTCGATATCATATCCCGTGGCGGAATGGCTGTAGCGGCGGTGCTGACCAACCTGGTTTTGATACCGGTGGTGACGTTTTATCTGTTGCGGGACTGGGATTTGCTGATGCGCGGTATTCACGACTTGTTACCGCGCAACTTGGAAGCCGAGATCAGTCGCATGGCCGCTGAAGTCGATGATGTGCTTGGTGCTTTTTTCCGCGGCCAGTTGATGGTGATGCTTGCCCTGAGCCTTATTTATTCGGTTGGTCTGTCGCTGGTCGGCATTGAGTTGGCATTCCTGATCGGGATGGGAGCGGGCCTGCTGAGCATCGTTCCTTACCTGGGATCCATCGTTGGTGTACTGTTCGCTGCCGGGGCCGCTATTTTTCAGTTCCATGACAGTTTTCATCTGATCATGGTTCTGCTGGTTTTTGTCACAGGCCAGATAGCCGAGGGCATGTATTTGACACCAAAACTGGTCGGTGACCGTATCGGGTTGCACCCGGTGACTGTTATATTCGCGGTTCTGGCCGGTGGCCAGTTGTTCGGTTTTCTCGGTATTTTGCTGGCGTTACCGGTAGCGGCAGCACTCAATGTTCTGGTTCGACATATACATGGCAAGTACCGCCAAAGTGAACTGTACAATCAATCTGCAAGTCAGGACGGCTAAAGTCATATGTTGTTTTCTCCACAAATTCCGCTGCCCCTGATGCCCCGACGCGACAGCCGCTTTGATGATTTTATAAGCGGGCCCAACCACGCGGTGGTCGCAGCCTTGAAACACATGCCGGACGAGCCCGGCTCGAATGTGTTTTTATTTGGCGGCGAGGGCACGGGTAAAACCCATTTGCTCAATGCCTTGTGTCATGAAACCCGGGAACGGGACGGCCGCGCCTTCTACCTGGCGCTAAAGCGCTTGCCAAAAAACGCAATTGCATCCCTTGAGGGCCTTGAAACACTGGACCTTGTCTGTGTTGATGACCTGCATGTTATTGCTGGCGACCAGGCGTGGGAAGAAGCCTTGTTTCATTGCTTTAACCGCATAAGAAGAGCTGGCGGACGGTTGCTTGTCAGCAGTCGCACACAATTATCAGAATTGAATATTAGCTTGCCTGACCTGGCTTCGAGGCTGGCCTGGGGCCTGCGCTTGCCGTTGATGCCGCTAGAGGATCATGACAAGCTTGCCGTTATCAATATGCACAGCACTGCGCTAGGGCTCAGTTTGCCTGCAGATGTGCAGCAGTACCTTTTGAAGCACCACGAACGTAATGTCGCTGCCCTGATAGAGACGGTAGAAAACCTTCACCGGGCAGCCCTAACCAATAAGCGAAGAATAACGGTACCATTAGCACGGGAAGTGCTAAAGGCGACCAAGGAGTAATTAAATGCTGACAAAAAATCAGATCACCCGCAACTGGCTGCCACGATATACCGGCATGCCATTGAAAGAGTTTGGTGAGTATATTCTTGTCACCAATTTCAGTAATTATGTGCGGCGTTTTGCAGAGATGTTCGATTGCAAAATTTACGGTGAAGACCGTGCCATGCAGGCGGCCACAAACTCGGCAGGATTGACCATCATCAATTATGGCATCGGTTCTAGTAATGCCGCGACCATCATGGACCTGTTAACGGCGGTATCACCAAAAGGTGTATTGTTCCTCGGGAAATGCGGTGGTTTGAAAAAATCTACCGAAATAGGGCATTTCATTTTGCCGATTGCGGCCATTCGTGGTGAAGGCACCAGTAATGACTACTTCCCCCCCGAGGTGCCGGCACTGCCTTCTTTCAAACTGCATAAGTTTGTCTCAGACAAAATCATAGCCCATGGGGTTGACTACCGGACTGGCGTTATCTACACCACTAACCGACGGGTATGGGAACATGATCAGGAGTTCCATCAGAAACTCCGTGATATGACCTGTATCGGTATCGATATGGAAACGGCAACCCTGTTTATCGTTGGACATGCCAACGAAATTGCCCATGGGGCATTGCTGCTGGTATCGGACGTGCCGGTGACGCCGGATGGTGTTAAAACTGAAGAGTCCGATAAGAAAGTGACGGCGAACTGGGTTGATCTGCATTTACAAATTGGTATTGAAGCCATGACGGAGTTGGGTCAGAAGGGTGAAAAGATCAAGCACTTCCGTTATTAGATGACGTAAGAAAAAGGGCCGCAAACGCGGCCCTTTTTTTAACACCTTTATTGCTATTTAAAAGTAATTTTACTGTCTATCAACAGTCCCGCAGCTGTAAAGCGCATATCAACGCGAGAATGCCCAAGCATATCAGCGTAGGTTTTTTGGATGCCCTCTGAGAACTCACCATCTGCTGACGGGTAATCATGGACGCCCTGTGCTTTTGCGATGGCTTGCGCAATTTCCATTTGTTTTACCGTGTCATATGAAATGGACATAAAGGTGCCGTTTTCCTGTGGCGCGGCATCCATGAACGCATTCAGCTCGCTGGACTTGTCTTGACCCAGTGAAACTCCGATGGAGTCGGCGTTCATCATCGCGAAAACTTCGAGGCCATCCACTTGTATCATGGCGACCGGAATTTTTACTGGGTCGTCCTGGTTAGCCAGGTCGAGACTGTCAAACCCGGGCACCACCATGCTGGCCATCCCAGCGAACATTTCCGGTTTGTCTACGTGCAGCGCGAACAAGCCGGAAGCCTTCGCGGGGTCCATGCCAGGGTCGATGTCATCCAGTCTGACGCGGGCACCCATCAGGTTGTTAACCATGGGCGGCATTGGAATATTCAGCTGTCTGACCAGATCACCCGCGTCATGGTTGAGTTGCTGGAGCATTTCACATTGATAAGGGTTGCTGACGAGTGCGGTTGCCTTTTCAAGGACGAAGTTACGTAATTTGCCGACTTTCAGGGCCACAGAGGCCGAAAACAGGTGGCTGCCTTCTTTCGCGGTTGGCACGTTTGATACCAGTGCAGCCAGATTCCCCGCCAGGCTGTTTTCCATTTCAAGTTCATAACGCACCGCTAATTCATTAGCGGTGAGCTGGGTTACGCCCGCTGTCATCCGCGGTGCTTTGCTAATGATCGAATTGAGTTCTGTGACACAAACGGGGTCGAGAGATGCCGGATCAAAATCCATGTCCGGGCCCAGGTAGGTGTGCGTGTCGCTGTTTGCATTCAGTAGTTCGCTGGCCATCTTTTGTATATCCATGAAGCCGGAACCATAGGCCGTATAGCCTTTTTCGCTGTTCATGATGGCCAGCGTATTGCTCGAAGCCAGGCTGTTCGCCGGCATTTCCTGGCCCAGGAAGGAGGGCAGTAAATGCGCTTCGGCGTCGACCGGGAACATGCTAAAGGCCAGTTGCTGTTCATCAATGCTGATATACACGCCCATTGGGTGTCCTGCATGAATGACGTGCCAGAAACTGGCGCCATTAAATTCCCTGACAGGCATCTTGTAACCCATTTCCGCTTCAATACGGCCTATCGCGTCCCGCAGGGCCTGCGCGTCGTTTAATTCCAGCCGAACCACCGGGAACATACCCATCGCGTACACGGCCTGGTGCGATTGCGAGCTGATACCGACTTTCTCAAGGCTTTCCGCGTTCAGGCTACCGCCAAGTTCGTCCAGGACAGCAGTCACAAGCCGGGCCATGTCGTTTTCGTGGTAATCACCTGACTGGTAACTTGCTTTGAACTGCTCGACCCGGGCGGACATGATATCGAGTAGGGGTTGAAAACGCTCAACATAGGCGTCGCTAACATCCTCTGGAAGCGGTTCAAGGACAGCAAACACATAGGCCGTGTCCGCTGGTACATAGGCGAGCAGAGGATTGGTATTTTCTTTAACGGCAGCGGTTGTGTCAGCGGATTCCCGGTTACAGGCAGTAACGAGTAATGCCATACCAACAATGAGTGCCAGTGTTCGGGTAAATTTCATGGTCGTGTATCCTGTGTATCAGTTATGTGTAGGTGTTATACCACAGTAGAACACTAAAGACAAATAATATCTTCAGAATGGGCCCGGTTGTGCGCAGAGCATCGAGTGTGGACGCTTTTGCAGGCGGTGGTGTTTGGGTTTTTTGCGGGTATGCGGAGGATGGTTGAATATTCAGGCCAAAAAAAACCCCCGTCGCTTACGCTTTGGGGGTCTTAATAACAGAGATGTTATCTGTTTAGAGCGCTTTGAGCACCCCTTCCAGTGTGTCTTTGGCATCGCCAAACAGCATACGCGTATTGTCCAGGAAGAACAGCGGATTCTGCACGCCCGCATAGCCGGTAGCCATACTGCGTTTGAGCACAATAGAAACTTCGCCTTTCCAGCACTCGAGTACCGGCATGCCGCCAATCGGGCCGTCGGGGTCGGTCAGTGCTGAAGGGTTGACGATGTCATTGGCGCCGATGACCACAGAAACATCAACTTTCGGGAAGTCATCATTGATTTCATCCATCTCATAAACGATGTCATAAGGCACTTTAGCCTCGGCCAGCAGCACGTTCATGTGTCCTGGCATACGTCCGGCAACCGGATGAATACCAAAGCGCACATTGACGCCTTTACCGCGCAACGTCTTGGTGATTTCGTTGACCACATGCTGAGCTTGAGCAACCGCCATGCCGTAGCCGGGGATGATCATCACTTCTTTTGCGTCGGCAAGCAGCGCTGCCGTTTCTTCAGCATCAATCGCCACGATTTCGCCTTCCTGTTCACCTGCGGCAGCAACCGTGCCGCCGCCGGTGCCAAAACCACCGGCAATTACGGAGAAGAACTTGCGGTTCATCGCACGACACATGATGTAACTCAGGATGGCGCCACTGGAACCAACCAGCGCACCGGTCACGATGAGAAGATCGTTACCCAGCATGAAGCCTGTTGCCGCCGCAGCCCAACCGGAGTAGCTGTTGAGCATCGATACCACCACTGGCATATCCGCACCACCGATCGCCATGACCATGTGGATGCCGAATATCAGCGCGATAGCCGTCATGATGATAAGCGGCTGCATACCACCGCCTGCTGCGGATTGCTGCACGAACTCGTAACCCATCCAAATAGCTAAAAACAGCAAGCCGAGGTTTAGCAAGTGTCTTGCTGGCAACATTAAGGGCGAACCACTCATGCGCCCGGATAATTTTCCAAACGCGATAATAGAGCCTGAAAATGTAACCGCACCGATGAGAATGCCGAGATAGGTTTCGATATCGTGAATAGTAAGTTCGACACCGGTGAGGTGCTTGGTTGGATCCATGAAGTTGGCAAACCCAACAGCAACTGCCGCGATACCCACGAGACTGTGCAGGATGGCCACCAACTCGGGCATCTGCGTCATCTGTACCCGACGCGCCGCCAACAGGCCAATGCTGCCGCCAATCACCAGGGCGCCGAACAAAAGTACATAATTTTGCGATACGACACCGAGAATGGTCGCGATCAATGCGATCGCCATACCGATAACGCCGTACCAATTACCCCGCCTGGCTGTTTCCTGGTTGGATAGTCCACCGAGGGCGAGGATGAAAAGGATGGTCGCAATGATATACGACACAGAAATAATTCCTTGGATATTCATAACAACCTCACCTTCTGAACATTTCGAGCATACGGCGCGTGACAGCGAACCCGCCCGCGATGTTAATGCTGGTTATCAATACGGTAACTACTGCAATCCATTTGGTCAGTTCGTTGTCCGAACTTATTTGCAGTAATGCTCCGATAATAATGATGCTTGATATCGCGTTGGTAACACTCATCAAGGGCGTGTGCAGAGCGGCTGTCACATTCCAGATCACCATGTAGCCAACAAAACAGGCCAGAACAAATACGGTGAAGTGGTTCATGAAGGACTCAGGTGCAACGGCACCCAGACCAAGCAATGCAAGCCCGCCGGCAATTACGCCGATAATGGGGCCAACGACCGAACGCTTCTTCTCTTCAGCGACTACCGGCGCAGGCGCAGGCTTCGCTTTGGGTGGCGCAGCAGAAAGTTTCGGTGCCGGTGGTGGCCACGTGGTTTTCTTGTCCTTGCAGACGGTTGCCCCGCGAATGACCTCATCTTCCATATCAACGACGATATTGCCGTCTTTCTCAGGCGTCATATCGGTCAACAGATGACGCAGGTTGGTCGCATACAACTGGCTTGATTGTGCCGCCAGTCTGCTGGGCAGATCGGTGTAACCGATGATAGTGACACCATGGTGTATGGCCACTTTTTCAGGTTCGGTTAAATCACAGTTGCCGCCTTGCTCTGCGGCCAGATCAACGATCACACTACCGTCCTTCATGGACTCAACCATCGCTGCCGTGATCAGCTTGGGAGCAGGCCGGCCTGGAATCAGTGCGGTGGTAATGATGATGTCGACCTCTTTGGCCTGTTCTGCGAACAGTGCCATTTCGGCCTTGATGAACTCATCGCTCATGACCTTGGCGTAACCGCCTTCGCCGGAACCGTCTTCATCTTCAAAATCAAGCAGCAGGAACTCGGCGTCCATGCTCTCAATCTGTTCCTGGACCTCAGGGCGGGTATCGAAAGATCGAACGATAGCACCCATGCTCTTGGCTGCGCCGATGGCGGCCAAGCCGGCAACACCAGCACCAATAACCAGTACTTTGGCAGGCGGAACCTTGCCGGCAGCAGTGATCTGGCCAGTGAAGAAGCGTCCAAAATGCTGGGCTGCTTCAACGACAGCGCGATAACCTGCGATATTGGCCATTGAGCTTAACGCGTCCACTTTTTGAGCGCGTGAGATGCGGGGAACACTGTCCATGGCCATCGCTGTTACGCCACGTTCGGTCAGTTCCTTAAGCATTTCGGGGTTTTGTGCGGGCCATAAGAAGCTAATTAATGTTTGGCCTTCTTTGAGGAGCGCTGCCTCTTCATTTTCCGGGCCGCGCACTTTAAGGATGATGTCTGAGTCGTTCCAGATTTGATCGACATTGGAAATGCTACATCCGACTGCTTCATAACTTGCGTCAGAATAATTAGCTTTTGCGCCCGCATTGGACTCTACTGCTACATCAAATCCCATTTTAATTAATTGGGTTGCCACATCGGGGGTGGTGGCTACGCGCTTTTCGCCCGCATATAGCTCCCTCGGTACACCGATTCTCATAAAAACTCTCCGGTTGGTTTGCCGTTTAAAGCTTGGGTTACTTTGAATAAATAATCTCTTTTTTCAGCATTTATCAGGCGATTAAGTAAAAAAATTTGATAAATACCACCTTTGGGCGAAAGTATACGCACAAATCTTATCCGTACCACGACCTAGATCAATTATATTTAATTGAATTTACTTCCGTTAATGATATGTCCGGCCAGGCAGTGATCTGGTTTTTCAATGGGTTTGAGTGCCGACCGGTGTTTTTAGTTTGGGCGTGTCATCTCGTTTGGCGAACTCGATTCACCATGCGAGTCAGAAATTTGCAAAGTAGCCCATTTTCTTTATTATGATGCTCTTTAGGACACTCAGTTAGTCATTCACTATGTGGGGGCGCAGTTATCTTTAAAAAACAGGAAACAAATGCTTTGGCTAATAAAACGGCCTGTATAGCTAATCCAGACATAGTGTTTGAGCAGTTGCGGAATTGCCCCGAGCTACAATTACTGACAGAGAAAGTTACAAGACACTACGGCTTAAATGTCTGCGCGGTGACAATGTTGTATGAGCCTACGAATTCGAACGTATTTGTCGCCAAAAGTGGATTGGACATCGAAAGTCTCCCTCAGGAAGTTTCTTTTGCCAGTTTGTGTATGGGAAGGGACTTGCCAATAATTCTTAATGACCTTAGAAACGACCCCGGGCACAAGTCTAACCCACTGGTAAAAGGTGATTTTAAGGCGGGTTTTTATTGTGGTGCTCCAATCAGGTATGCAAGAGAAGTCACGGGTCTCAGCCGAATTGGTGCGATATGCGTTATCGATGGCAATAGTCGTAAAAAGTTTTCATTGGGTGACGCAGATTATTTGGTTTCGATTGCTGATCAGGTGACCGAAATATTGAGGTCCATTAAAGCGGAAGTCGAGTATCGGTAGTCACCGGTGGTTCGCTCTATTCGCGAGCAGATTTAAGTCTCTCTGATGTGCCAATGTCATGCCAGGTTCCCCTGTAAATTTCTCCAGTTACCTGTTGCTGACTCGCCGCGTCACGTAGCATCGGCACCACTGAATAGCTACCTTCCGGAGCAGCCTCAAAGAAACGCGGGTTATACACACTGATGCCGCTGAAGGTATAGCGCGGTTGATCTTTTGAACCGATATACCCACCTTGCAACGTAAAATCACCGTTGGGATTGTGGTTGGGGTTGGCGACAAGTATCAGGTGCGCGTGACTGCATTTGATGGCTCTCAACCTCGCGAGGGGGTATTGGCTGAAGATGTCAGCATTGATAACCGCAAAAGGGGCTTCGCCCAGCATCGGCAATGCTTTTTGAATGCCGCCGCCGGTATCAAGCGCCCCGGGTGGTTCCGGTGAGTATTTGATACTTAAACCCCACTGGTCCCCGTTACCAATGGTGTCGCGAATCATGTCGCCAAGGTGGGACAGGTTGATGACGACTTCACGAAAACCAGCCTGTGCAAGATTTTCCAGATGATGGACGATCAGGGGTTTGCCGTGAACGTCCAGCAATGGCTTGGGAGTGGTATCTGTAAGAGGCCGGAGTCGCTCGCCGCGGCCGGCGGCTAAAATCATGGCGCGCATTTGGGTTGCTCCAGTATGCTCAGTATGTCGGCGAATTCGGGGTATCGGCGTAACGTCTCGGTGACGTAGTCATAAAAACGTGGAATCATTTCAATATAACCGCTCTTGCCATCCCGGTAATGCAGTCTGGCAAAAATACCGACAATTTTAATGTTGCGCTGCAGACCCATCAGGTCGCAGTAGCGCAACCAATCTGCCGGGCTGACCTGAAGCTCGAGCTTCAGGCGAAACATTTCCGCCCAGCTTTCAATTTGTACTCTTGGCCAGTGGATATAACGATCCCAAATTAATGAAATGAAATCGTAGCTGACCGGTCCTTTGACTGCGTCTTGAAAGTCGATGATACCAATGTGGTTATCAGCGCTTTTAAGCAGGTTACAAGAATGGAAGTCGCGGTGCACAAAACACTGTGGCTGGTCGAGAGCCGAATTGATGATTTGATTGCAAAAGCCCGCCCATGCGGCATCGATCTCTGCGCGGGGCATGGCGGTGCGGTGCCGACCGAGGTACCAGTCGGGGAAAAGATCCATTTCAGAACGCAGCATGGCGGCATCGAACACAGGCAGATTGTCATCGTCAACGGATAGTGCCATGTTCTTCAGTACATCAAATAAGCCCGGGAAATGGCTTTCGGGGTTGCTGCCTTCCAGCACACCCCGATAGAGATCATCGCCAAGGTCTTCAAGTAACAGGTAACCATTTTCAAAGTCTGCGTGAACAATTTCGGGGGCGTTTAGACGGGCTGACCGCAAACGGTGCGCGACATCAATAAACGGCCTGACATCTTCTCCTGGCGGCGGTGCATCCATCAGAATTCTGGACTGGCCGTCAACCTGCAGCCGGAAATAACGCCGGAAGCTCGCGTCACCAGCAACGGCGTGAAAGCCGGACTGAATATCCATGTCCAGCGCCCGTAACCAATGATATGCCTGTGCAAGACGCTGGTCTGATGTTGCGGCGGTTATGGGGTCGCTTAAATTCATGTAGCCAATTTTGCCGTAAACCGGTCGAGGATGAAATGCCGGTGTTAACCCGTTGATACCGGCAGGGCAGGCGGTCCACTGGAAAATACCCTTCAAGTTCAGTCGTATATTGGCTGTTTCGACCCTATATAGATTATTGCGGGTGCCGCATCGTATGTGGCGTCTCTGAAAAGGGGGAAGCCGGGTGTCCCGGTGGATGGCCCAGCTCGGTATTTCTAAATGGTACTAATATGGTACTATATGAAATTGAATAAGCTATTTGACAGCAAACCAACACAGGTCAGCAATGTTACGCATCAGTAAAATGACAGACTACGCCATCATGGTGATGGTTGAACTGAACGCATCCAAGGGTGAGGTTTTGAGTGCGCAGGCACTCGCCGAGCGCTCGCACCTGGAATTGCCAACGGTAAGCAAGGTTTTGAAATTGCTGGTTAAAACAGGCATGGTTGACTCTTACCGGGGCAGTAACGGTGGGTATAGTCTGGAGCGCAAAGCGGCCGACATTAGTGTAGCCGAAATTATTACCGCCATTGAAGGGCCCATTGCAATGACTGAGTGCAGCGTAGAAGAGGGCTTGTGCGCGCAGGAGGCCATGTGCAGTTTGCGTGGAAATTGGCAACGAATCAGCATTGCTGTCGCGAAAGCGATGGACGGTGTGTCACTGGCGGAGATGGCGCAGCCCGTAAAAGCGCAAGTATCACCCTTACACATCACCACATTGAACGCATGAACCAGGACTATTAAAAGTATGAGCGGCGAAACATCAACCATTAACACCATGGTCGAGCAGAAGTACGAGCACGGTTTTGTAACGGATATCGAGTCCGATACCTTGCCGCCGGGTTTGTCAGAAGGCGTGATTCGTGCAATTTCAGCACGAAAAAAAGAACCGGAATGGCTGCTTGAGTGGCGATTAAAAGCGTACGCCCATTGGCTTGAAATGGAGCAGCCAGATTGGGCCCATCTGAACATTGAGCCCATCGATTTTCAGGCGGTCTCGTATTTTTCGGCCCCCAAGTCTGACAAGGACCGTCCACAGAGCCTCGATGAGGTTGACCCGAAACTGCTGGAAACTTATGAAAAGCTGGGTGTGCCCCTGCACGAGCGGGCGCGTCTCGCCGGTGTGGCGGTTGATGCGGTGTTTGATTCGGTATCGGTGGGAACCACTTTCAAGGCCGAACTGAAAAAGGCGGGCGTTATTTTTTGCTCATTTTCTGAAGCCGTACAGGACTACCCCGAGCTGGTGCAAAAGTATCTGGGAACCGTGGTGCCGCAGCGTGATAACTTTTTTGCGGCGCTCAATTGTGCGGTTTTCACCGACGGCAGCTTCGTATTTATACCCAAGGGCGTGCGTTGCCCGATGGAGCTATCCACTTACTTCCGCATCAATGCTGCCGAAACAGGCCAGTTTGAACGCACCCTGATTGTGGCCGAAGAAGGCAGTCACGTCAGTTATCTGGAAGGTTGTACGGCCCCCATGCGCGATGAAAACCAGTTGCATGCCGCGGTGGTGGAATTGGTGGCGCTTGACGATGCCAATATCAAGTATTCGACGGTGCAAAACTGGTATCCGGGTGATGAAAACGGCGTGGGCGGCATTTATAACTTTGTCACCAAGCGCGGCGATTGCCGTGGCGCGCGTTCGCGTATTTCCTGGACCCAGGTCGAGACAGGCTCTGCCATTACGTGGAAATACCCAAGCTGCATTCTGCGCGGTGATGATTCCCGCGGTGAGTTTTACT
>UPTN01000067.1_pt1 | contig 54220 bp, 54 predicted proteins | sample 2160111 | NCBI WGS metagenome assembly UPTN01 (sample SAMN06265058, study PRJEB28932) | marine metagenome | isolation source: Columbia River Estuary | place: USA:Columbia River Estuary, USA | collected 2014-05-05
CAAAGCATCTGGGCTGATTCTAAGATCATTTTAACCACATGCTTATTGTATTGTATCTGTGCAGCTTTTACAGGGTCAGAGTCTAAATAAAATATATTCATAGTTTTATCTTTATATATACATACACACGCAAGTGTGTATAGCATAGTTATAGTTTATATTTCTTTTTATATTTTTCTATTTTAATTAACAAGGCTGAGGCATATGCGTAATCCTCTGCTTCTTCTGCTATTTTAAGATCTGCTCTTAAGTTATCTAACTCTTCATACACTAATTCGGTTTGTGATTTAGTACCAACAATCATATCAGGATTTGAATTAGCTAGATCTTCTAAGTCTGCTTTAAACTGATCATCTGCAATTTGTTGTTGAGCAATTATCTTATCTACAATAAGATCTGCTAATTTATTCATTTGTTTTTCTGTCATATTATATTTATCTATCTGTTATTTGTTTTAATCTGTGTGAGTTTTTTAAATGATTTAATCCATATCTGAATCTACCTAAAACTGTATTTGTACTAGAATTAGTTTGTTCAGCTATTTGTCTAAAAGTTAATTTACTATATATTCTTAACTTAACAACTGTTTTTAAATTAGAAGGAAGTTCTTCAATACAATCTTTAACTAAATCTATTATTTGATTTTTAATTATCTCTTCTTCTTTATTTAATTGTTTGCTTTCTAATGTAGAAAAAACTTTAAAGTTATCTGATCTAATCATTACTGGTTTCTTTTTTCTGTAGTAATCTCTAACAACGTTATGAGCTACTGCAAAAGCATAAGATAAAAATTTACCCTCTTCATTATAGTTTTCTTTTCTTAAAGTTTTTATTAATTTAATAAAAGTATCTTGTGATAAGTCTTTAGCTAAATGTGTATCATAAACTTTTGAGTTTATAAATCTTTGAATATCATTTTTATTTTCTTTAAATATTTTTTCTAGTTTTATATTATCCATCTTACTCCATTTATTTCTAATATTTTTAAGACTATGCATGTGGATGCTATTAGTATATATATAAACCATACTATTATACGTTCATAGTCAATTTTTCTTTTAATGACCATTTCTATTAAGCGTAAGACCTAGTTGGTCTGCAGCATAATTAATATGTCTTTGAGTTGTTACACTCCACCAACCTAGTTGATCAAGTGTTTTATTACTGTAATCTATTTTAGCTACACGAGTTGTATAACTCATTACGTAATCTGCTCCGTTCCAATGTATTACACATAGGTTTTGTCTGTGTCTATTAAATCTTCTCATAATTCTATTTTTATTTCTTGTTGTTTATAACCTTTACTTTCTAATTCATCAATAATATCTTCTTCGAATCTTTCAGCTAAGTACTCGAATAATTGTACAATAGCATCGTCAATAAACTGTTGATGAAGATCATCTACGTATATAATTTCAGGATCTTCTTCATCGCCGTTAGAATATTTAATAAATTCTTCAAGCGCATCACCTAGATCGCTGTCATAGTAGTATACGTTTTCGCTTATGTTTACAGAATTTTGGTCATGAGTAGCTACAAATACTGAGTAGCCATCAGCTGTTGACTCTTCGTATATATAAAAGTCTGCATTACTGTTAAAGCTATCTGTAAACTCTATATTAAAATGCTTTAGTACTGATTCTCTAGCTAGATCTTCATCACTAGCCTGTTCATCACCAAAGCCTATAGCTTCTAATTTTTCATTAATTAACTCGTTTGTTATTACTTTATTATTAGTTTTCATTTTTAAATATTTTATCGTTAAACATATCTCCTAAAAAATTTTTGTTACAAGCACACAATATATCGAAAGCTATACCGTATCTAACTTCAGTAAAAAAGAACTCTGATTGTAATTCTATTTTAATACGATCGTGAGCAAAGCTTCTACCTCGATATTCGAAAGCTATTTCTGTTTTGTGTTTTGGTTTTAATCGTTGCCATAATGTTAATCTTTCCATAATTTATATTTTTTTTTACATTTATATTATCTATTGGTTAATTTGTTTCGTCCGTGTAGTCATTAAACTCTGCATGTTCAAGACATTCACCACACAAGCTATCGTTTAAATAACTAGGTTCTGCACCACAACAATTACTGTACATGTTTATCTATTTAAAGTTATTACTAATTGAAAAGGGTTTGGTTGTTCTACTTCCACAACCACATCTTTTTCTGTGTATTCACTAAGTGTTTCAACAAGATCTTTAAGCTTCATATTTATATAAATTTATTTGGTTTAACTTTTGAAGTTGTTCTACTACTGAACCCGTCTTTTCTTTGTTGTACTCTGTCTTCAATATATGAAGTTGTTGTTCTTGTTGATGTGTTACGTACTGCACCACAAAAATCATTGAATTTAAAATAAGGCATATTTATATAGTTTAAAGTTAGGTGCGCCAGGAGGATTCGAACCTCCGACCTCTAGGTTATGAGCCTAGCGAGCTGACCATCTGCTCTACAGCGCAATAAGTTACCGGTTGTCACTACGACTGGCTTTGTACAACTGATACAAGCTTGAAGCCAAGACGTCGATTTACTGTTAGACCGGTATTTTGTAACTAGTGAGGAATCGAACCTCATACCCGTCGGTAGCCTGAGTCGCGAAGCTTATGTCTTGCGTCTCTAACCTGACCTAGTTATTCAGCCTTCCGTCCTCTTTGTAGCGTCATATATCTTGCTACCAGTGCTCGGGTTCAGGCATACTAGCAATTCACTTATGTGTCACCTTTGCTTACGCCGCGGTTAACCTAATTAAGCTACTCGTCTAGTTACTTTCTCCGCCACGATCTATGCACCTTAGCGGAGAGTGACTGGCTTACAATTTGTATTGTGTTGCCTGTCTTATGATTTATTATTGGTATATAAGAATATGTTTCTGTTGTTGAACAATCTACACATGTCTTATAACCTAAGGCTAATCTGCCTTCTGGTACTTTAGTATTTGGTTTACATTTACAGTACATATTATATTTTTTTTGTTACACATATATTATCTATAGTAATTTTAAATTAGTCTGTGTAGTAATTACATCATATCTACTTCAAAACATACTTGTGAGTTACAATATCCATTTGTGTCTAAAGCATTACCACATTCTTCACATTTTGTAGGTAAATGCTCGTCCCAGTTGTTATAGTCATACCAATTCATATTATAAGTATTAAATAGATTAATATCATTTTTATTAAAGAACTAAATAGTTTATCTTGTTTGCTCATAATGAATACATTGTTATATTTCTCATATTATAATTTCTTTTGCAAAATTCTACTATATACATTAGTCTTGCAAGTGGATCATGTATTAATTCTCTAGCATAACACGTAGCTTTAAGTGATTTTAACTTACCATCTTGTATGACTGTCCATCTTTCTTCGCGTTTAAATACTTTGTTTAATTGGTATATTCTATCGCTTGAGTTACATCTTCTGACATAACCTGTTGTATAAGACGCTAGCTGATCACCATTAGGTAATACAAATTGTCTTGTACCGTTTTTCTTCTGTCTTTCAGTAGTCATTTCTTTAATATTATACTCGATAAACATTCTTTTAGCGAATAAATTTACTAGTTCTATACGTCTCTGTCTCCAGTCCATATTTTCTTGTTCTAAATCTCTCATAGCTTTTTTTGTTTTACATTTATATTATCATTAGTATTATTTGACAAGTCAGTGTAGATTAACTTACAATCATACACTTGCTCTATCATTTCTGTTGTTAGTATTTTTGAATCACCAAAATTCATAACAAAAGTATTGCCATTTAATTGCTTAAACTTATGTATTCTTGACATCATATTTTTGATCTTGTTGTTCTTTATACAAAGCATTGACTAATATATCTCGTTCTTCATGACTACAAGTTGAGAAGCCAAACTCGCCAAACCACTCTTGCGCCATTATATCTAATGTTTTAGTTACACTCATAGTTATATATTAAATGGTGATGGTACGTATTTTACATAGGTAAGACCTTTGTAGTTAAAGAATTCTGTAATACCTTCTTTATCTTTCTCTTCATCATATATAAATGCGAAGCGTTTAGGTAGCTCACCAACAGGATAACCTTTGTAAGTTACACCGTTTAATAGAATAGTTGTTTTGTTTTTGAACTTGACAGTGTTAAGCTCCATAGTTTCTGGATTAATCTTCATAGTTTAAAGGTGTTAAATTGTTTAGTTAATAAAAATAGTGTTGAGGATTAATGCACTGTCTCGCGATGAGCAGTGTTATATAATAACCTCAGCAATATTATCAGTAGTATTTTGTTACAAGTCCGTGCAAGAAAATTCAGAGGTAATAAAAAACTGACAAAAGATAGTTATACTAAGAATAGTAACTACCTAATGTCAGTGAATTGTTATACTAGCTTATCGAGTGATCTAACAAATACTGGTAGATTATTAGAGTTAGTATAAGAGTTATACTTTTGGAAGCACGGCATTGCTTCGAAGCGATCTTTTAGTTGATTATAAACTAAGTCATGATTATACTTGCACACTTCTTTGTTTTTGTTAGTGAATGTGATTACTGTGTTTTTACCGATTAGTGATTTACGAATGACAAATCTTTTAGTCGTTAGTTGATTTACTTTTACTTGTTTTTGCATAGTTATTTATTTAATATAAGCTTAATTGCTTACAGTTTTATTATCATTTAGAAAACATTACAAGTCCGTGCGAGTAAGTTAGTATATGTATCACGAGTATATAGTCGCAAGTCCGTGAGTGACAGAGCAAAGATACTAGTAGTGTCCAATAAAAAGCTAAAAGGCTGGACGAAAATCAAACAATGGCTTAAAGCTTACAACTCTAGAACCTAGAAATTGGCCAACCCCGCTAAAACAAAACGATTTTACATTTCAAAAAACTTTTTCAAAAACTAGTAGTAACACCATACCCCCATATATGTGACACTTTTTTTAAAAATACTGACATAAGGTACTTATATATAAATAGTAGCCTACTATTGTCAGTGTTTGCAAGGTAAATAACTAACAAAACATGTAAGTATATATTATATAAGAAAATTTTAATTTATGGCGCAGAAATTAAGTCCAAAAGCTGCTAAAGCTAAGGCAAAAAGAGACCTTGCCTACGCAAAGACATCATCAAGAAAAAAGAAAAAAGCAGAGAATCAGGTAAAAAGACGTGAAGCTGCTAAAAAACATGGAGAAAATTGGCTTGTAAATAAAGATTATGATCATACTAAAAAAAGATTTGTTAGTGTAGCTCAAAATAGGGGTGGATACGGCAAAGGAACTAAAAATACATAAAAAATGGCAAATTTAACAGCATATGGAACTGGTACGCCTAAAGCTTCAGACCTATTATTAGGTACTAAAACCGCAGCCCCTAACACTAACGAAGAAAACATAACACAAAACTTCACGGTAAGTAGTGTAGCGGCTTTTGCTAATTCTACAGCTGCATATACAGCTTACAGTGCGAGATTAAACGCTTCTAGCTCAGCTGGTGGTGCTACACCAACAATTAATTTGTTAGCAAACAATACAAGTCTTGCATTTGCATGGACTAGAACTAATATTGGCGCATACACAGCAACTATAACAGGAGGTACGGCGCCAGAAAATAAAGTTTGGTTTACTGCTGGTAGTGGTGGTGGAAATGATTACCAAAAACTTTCTTGGGGTGCTCCAACAGAATTAGAGCTTAGAAACTATGATGGTACAGGGTTGATAGCTGAAGGATTAAACGAAGTTTACATAGAAATTAGAATATACTCATAACACATGGCTAGAATAAGTACGTATCCATTTGATACAACTGTTACTGACAATGACGCCTGGATAGGTACTGAGTCACAAAACAGATTAACAAAGCAATTCACTGCATCAGCAGTAGCAAACTACCTAAACATTAATGCTAAAGTTAATATAGGTGGTCAAATGTCTTTTAAGTGGTCTGATACACAAAACGGAGGTATTGGTACTGTTTCTAAAACAGGTGGTGGAGGATCTGGAACTGGTTTTAATACTTTAACTGAATTAAGATTTTCTGTAAAAGAATTAAACGGTCAAAGAGTTGTAGAGTTTCTACAATATCTAGTAGGTACTGATATATTAATAGGCCAAGGTGATGAAATAAGCCAGTTTGGTCACTATAAATTAGATACATATGCAGTAGATCCAAACACATCGAGCTACTATATAGCGACAATAACATACATCGGAGGAAATGGCGTGATAGCGCAGCAAGGCACACAGTATACAGTTATAGATTTTAATATAACAGGAGCCGATGTAAACTTAAAACAAAATTTTACAGCATCCAGTCAATGGGTGATAAACAACACAACAGGTAAACCAGAACCTTCAGTAACTTTAATAGATACAAACGACGAAGAAATATATGGTGCTGTTGAATATACAACCGCAACAACAATAACAGTTGACTTTAATACTAATATAGCAGGGTCATCAATCTTAAACTAAACTAACAAAAAAAACTATGGCAATTAATTATTATGCTAATATTGGACTTATAGGGTCTGATATTGAATTTAACTACAATGAATTATTATTACCGGTAGTAGATAATGAAACTAGTGCCCCTGCAACAGGAAACGAAGTAAAAGGGCAAATGTATTTCAATACTACCACAAACATCATGTATTTCTATAATGGAACAGCGTGGGTTGAAATGGACGGAACTGGTTCCGGTGTTTCTGCAATAACAGCTGGTACTGGTATAGGTGTAAGTGGTGCAACAGGAAATGTTACAGTAAGGAATATAGGGCTTGTGTCTGTATTGGACGGTACTTATATAGACTTAGCAAAACAAGGTGGTGGTGACAATACTGAATTAACTGCAGATCTTTCTGCTACTGGAACACCTGATAGCACTAAATTCTTAAGAGGTGACAACGTTTGGGCAGCACCTGCTGGATCATACACTGGTTGGACTGCTTCAGGCGATAGTGGATCAGCAAGTGTTGATAGCGGTGGTACGTTAATATTTGACGGTGGAACTGGACAAGGTATATCAACTTTAGTTAACAATTCTGGAACAGGTGGCACGGTTGTTTTTACTTTAGATGTTGCAAAACTAACCACAGCAGCTGTAACAACTAGTGATTTTATAGCTTTTGCAGATGATAGTATAACTGGTGATCCAACTAGAAAAGTTACAGTAGCTAATTTATTAGCTTTAGCTGATGATACAACATACACTCTTGAAGCAAGGGGTTTAGCTGCAAATTCTGTAGCTATTGATTTAGACGCAGCATCTGGTACAGATTCTTTAGTTTCAATAAACGATGCAGCTGATAATAATATAAGTGTTGCATCATCTTCGACAACAAGTATTCAAATAGGTTTTCAAGATGATATCAATATTGCTCAAACTTTAGGCGTAGGTGGCGCTGCTACTTTTGACACCGCTGTAGGAATTGGTGGTATATTAACCATGAGCGATGAAATCGTAATGGCTAACAATAAAATAACTGGACTCGCTAATGGTACAGCTGCCAACGATGCTGTTAACTTATCTCAAGTTCAAGGTTTAGTAGCAGGTGTTGGTTTGTTTAAAGGTGGTTATGATGCAAATACTGGATTAACAGTAGATTTAGGAGCTGGCAACGGTTCTTTAGATGGAGCATCAAACATCGCATTAGATCTTGGGGATTTCTTTGTTGTAACTGTTGATGGTACGGCTTTTTACACTGAAACATTAGAAGTTGGCGATATGATTTATGCTAATCAAAACATCACAGCAAGTTCTAGTCCAGCCATATCAGTTTATACAGTAGTAAAACAAGATGCAAACATTGCTGGAGCAGGTGCAACAGATAGTGCTACAGAAAAAGGTGTTGCTGGTTTTAACTCAGCACATTTCACAGTATCAGCCACTGGTTGGGTACAATCTAAAATATATTCTGGAGCAACTAATGTAGGTATAGTTCCTACAGGTGGTTCTGCATCTACATTCTTAAGAGGTGATGGTACATGGGTAACACCTACTGATTCAACACCAGTTGATTCTGTTTCGGCTATTTCACCAGGTACTTCAGGAGGAACACCTATAGTTATAACACCAACAACAGGTGCTGTAGAAGTACAATCTATGGCTTACGCAGGCTCGACCAAGGTTGGTCACGTACCAAGTGGAGGTTCAGGTACTACTTTTTTACGTGGTGATGGAAGCTGGGTTACACCTACAGATACAAATAGCGTTACATCTGTTTCGGCATCTACGTCTGGTAATTTAGATGGTATGTCTGTGACACCTACAACTGGGGCTGTAGTTGTTGGATTAGATATAAACAGTCTTAGTACTATAACGTCTGTAACAACTGATTCTGACTTTGTAGCAGTTTATACAGATGATGATGGTAACAAAAAAATAACTGTTGAAGACTTATTGCAACAGCATACTTTTAAATCTGGTACAATTACTTCTTATGGAGCAATAACACACGGTTTATCTAGTTTTGATGTAATGGTTCAAATTTATGATGAAACTACAAAAGATACAATAAACATGGAAGTAGAAAGAAATTCAGTAAATCAAGTTACTATTAGTGGTACTGGTACTTTCCCTTCAGGTGGAGTTATAGTATTAGTAAGTAGAATGGGATAATAAAATTCAATTTAATTTAATTAATAAATAAACTAAATATAAATGGCTATAATATATTATGCAGATCAAGATGTAAAAGGCACATTAACTGTATCCAGTATATCAAACGCAACTACCAATCCAGGTAAGTTTTTAGTACCTGACAGTAATGGGGTAGTTAAATACAGAACCGCAGCGGAAGTACTCTCTGATATTGGAGCAGCTCCCGCAACAGGTGGAGCTTACTTACCTTTGGCTGGTGGAACTATGACTGGTAATACTTTGCATGGTGACAATGTAAAAGCTATTTACGGTACAGGATCAGATTTAGAAGTATACCACAATGGAACCAATAGTTATATAGATAACAATACCGGACATTTGTATATAAGAAATAATGTTGATGATGATACTGGTAAAAATATATATTTACAGGCAAAATCTGGTGAAAATGGTATTGTAATTAATGATGATAGCTCTGTACAATTATATCAAAACAATATTTTAAAGTTTAATACTACAAGTAGTGGTGTTACTGTAACAGGAACAGCTATAGCTTCTGCAATAGAAATAGAAAGCACAGTTCCTTCGATATTGTTTGATGAAACAGATGTTACGGCTAGATGGAGAAATAGAGTGCAAACGGGTGGTTATAGACTTCAATATGCTTCAGATGGCAGTACGTTTACAGATCACGTAAGTTTAGGAGCAAACGCATTCACTTTCGCAAAAGACACAACTTTTTCAGGCGATATAACAGTTTCAGGCGGTGATATAACTTTAGAAGGAACAGGTAGAATACAAGGTGTAGACACAGTTTCATCTGGAACAGATGCAGCAAACAAGACTTACGTTGATAATGCTGTTGCTGGTGTACCTCAAGGTGATATTACAAATGTAACTACAGCCTCACCAATAACAGGTGGTGGATCAAGTGGTTCTGTAACTATTGCTCATGCAAATTCAGGTGTGGCTGCAGGTTCATATGCAAGAGCTACTGTAACAGTAGATGCTACAGGACACGTTACGGCTATTAATTCTAATAGTGACGCCCAAGGTGTAACAAGTGTTGCTACAGGTAGTGGACTAACAGGTGGCACAATAACAAGTACAGGGACTATATCTGTTGACTATAGCTCGACAGGTCTAATTAATGATGCTCCAACAGCAAGTCCACAATCTGCGGAAGGCGACGACTATATTCTTATTGGAGACGACAGTTCTGGAGGTGCAACTACAAAAGTTCAGTTTACAGATGTAGGCTTAAGTATTTTTAATAATGATGCAGGGTTTATAACCTCATCTTCAATACCATCAATTGGTAACGGAACCCTCACAATGACCACAAGCACAGGTCTTGACGGTGGTGCTTCATTTACGGCTAATCAATCTGGCAATTCTACATTTGCTGTTACATTAGATTTAACTGAAATAAGTTTAGGTGCCGGCTTAGATGCTGGTGCTACTTCACTTAGTTTAGATTTATCTGAATTTACAGACATGACAGCAGGTATGAATACTAATGACGAGTTCATAGTATTAGATAGTAGTGCTGAAAGAAGAAAACGTGCAGGTGAAATAGGTCTTAGTATATTTAATAATGATTCTGGATTTATAACATCATCATCTTTACCTACAGTAAACAATGCAACTATAACTATAGCTGCAGGTACAAACTTAACAACTGGTGGTAATTTTACAACTAACCAAGGTAGTAATGAAACAATTACTATCAACATGGCAACTGGTGGTGTTGGATCTGGAACATACGGATCTACATCAAACAGTACAAAAATAGATACAATTTCGGTAGATGCATATGGTAGAGTAACTGCCGTAGCAACAGGATCAACTGGTCAAGTAAATACAATAAACTCTGGTAATAGTAACACATTAACTAAAAGTGGTAGTACAACTGTAACATTAACACCAAAAACTGGTGCAGTAAGTTCTTCTTCTTCTAACTTAGCAACAGGAGCACAAATACAAACAGCTATTAACTCAGCTGTAACAGGAGTATTAAAATATGATGGGGTATGGAATGCAAGTACAAACTCACCAACATTAACAAGTGGATCAGGAACAGTAGGAGAATACTACATAGTTTCAGTAGCTGGATCTACTAACTTAGATGGCATCACAGATTGGGCAGTAGGAGATTGGGCTGTATTCTCTGATCAAGCTACAGATGCTTGGCAAAAGATAGATAATACACAAGTTGGTAACGTAACAGGTTCTGGTAGTAATACTAGGCTTGCAGTATGGAATAGCGCATCAAACATTACAAGTGACAGTGGTTTGACGTTTAATACCTCAACAAACCTTTTAACAATAGGTGGTCAGGTAAATTGGTCAGGTGGTAGTTCAGCAGAATCTAACTCTGCGTATGATAACATGATCACTGGCTTTAGTGACTCAGGTTCTTCTACAATAACATTAACACTTACACAAAATGATGGTGGTACTTATACTACATCATTTAGTAACCCTCAAGGAACTGTAACTCAAGTTTCAACTGGAACTGGATTAGACGGTTCATTTTCAACGTCAGGCACAATTACATTAGACTTATCAGAACTTACTGATATGACAGCTACAATGGTTGGAACAGATGAGTTTATAGTTTTAGACTCTGGTGCAGAACGTAGAAAGGCAGCTAACGAAATAGGATTAAGTATATTTAGTAATGACGCTGGATTTATAACTTCATCTTCAGTGCCATCAGTTGGTAATGGTCAAATTAATGGTGCTACAAGTGGTGCTGGATTAAGTGGTTCAATGAGTGCAACTGCAAATCAAAGTGGTAATAGTACATTTACCGTAACATCAAACGCAACAGAAACTGCAACAGCAAGTACTATTGCTTATAGAACTGGTTCCGCAGATCTTAGAGCAAGATTATTTAGATCAAATTATGCTAATCAAAGTACTATATCTGGAGCAATGGCCTTTAGAGTTAGTAATTCATCAGATGACTACATACGTTTTTGTAGTAGTCCTTCTGCTATTAGAACTTTTATAGGAGCAGCTTCAAGTTCAGTAGTTTCAGGTGTTACAAGTGTAGCCACGTCAGGATCAGTAAACGGTTTAACATTAACCGGAGGTACAATAACATCAACTGGTACTATTACATTAGGTGGATCAGTTAGTATTAATAATGGAAACTGGTCAGGTACGGATTTATCAGTTGCTAATGGAGGAACTGGCGCATCATCCGCGTCCGCAGCTAGAAGCAACTTAGGAGTTGTCAATGATACTGGAACCCCAGCTATATTAAGTAATGGTACTACACCAAGTTTAAATAGTGGTATTTCAGCTTCAGAAGTAAGAACCTTAATTGGCGCTGGTACAAGTTCAAGCGCAGGTGTAACATCTATAGCAACAAGTACAGGATTATCTGGTGGTACAATAACAAGTACTGGAACTTTAACAAACACGGACAGAGGATCATCACAAAACATATATAAGAATTTTACAGCAAGCTCAGGTGGTACAGCTACTGCTAATAGCAATAATGACACATTAACGATTGCAGCTGGTACTAATATTACTACCGTTAGATCTGGTGACACTATAACTATTAATGCTACAAATGATGGGCAGGGTGTAACATCTGTAGCAACTGGAGGTGGACTTACGGGTGGAACAATAACTTCAACTGGAACTCTATCACACGCAGATACGTCAAGTCAAGGTTCTGTAAATAATTCAGGTAATACATATATACAAGACGTAACACTAGATACATATGGGCATGTTACAAGTCTAACATCTGCCACAACCACACTAGCTACGCTTGGATATACAGGTGCTACAAATGCAAATTATATTACTAACAATAACCAATTAACTAATGGCGCTGGGTATACTACTGCTACAGGAACAATGAGTAATTGGAATTTAACTGCTGACAGTGGTGGTTCAATGTCTATTGGTCAAGGAACTACTGTAGATATAGCAGGTGGTACTAATATTACAACATCACGTAGTGGGGCTACTGTTACTATAAATAACGGCATAACAAACAATAACCAATTAACAAACGGAGCAGGTTATACAACAAACACAGGTACAGTAACAGGTACAGGCTCAAGTGGAAGGGTAACTCTTTGGAACGGTACTTCAAGTGTAAACTCAAGTGGTTCGCTTACTTTTTCTTCTGGAACTTTGTATTCAGAAAAGAGCTATCACGTTAAAACAGGAGTCTCAACGGTTGCGTATACTTCTACAAGTGATACAGACACAGGTTTAGGAGAGTTTGATGGCAGTAACGGAGTAAGTCTTGTAAGTAAAGGCGCAAAGCAAATTACTGTAAAAGAAGGAGCTATTAAGTTTGATCCATATACTTCTACATCAGTTGAAACAACAGGAAGTTTAAATGCTAATCAAAACAATCAAGCACCATCTCGAGATACATTAGCAACTTTAGCTGTTGATCCATTTGGTAATGTTGTAAGAGGTGAACAAGAAGGAACATGGACATTTACAAGAGCTCAATTAAACGCAACTTTAGGCCAAACTTTAATAGCAGCGCCAGGAACAAACAAAGCAATTATAGTTACGGAATCTGATTGGATGGTGAAATATAATGCAACAGGATCTATGAGTGGTACTCAAACTTATGATGTAAGACAAGCAAGTAATGTAAATGCTTCAGCTATAATATCTACACTACCTGGAACAAGAATAAATGAAATATTAAGTGCCTCACAAGGAACACCTGTAAATCCAAGTTATGGGTTTTGTGCAAGAGATGTTCCATTACAGACAAGAACTTATAAAACCAACACAGCAACTACATTACACAAGGCATCAAATGGTGCTTTGCCAACTGGTGTAATAAGTATATCTATAAAATTAAAATATAGAATATTTAATGCAACTACTTTTTAATGTAAAAATCGCTAAAATCAAGTGATAATAGAAATATACCTGCTCGGTGAGAGCAATAACCAATGTCTAATTTAAAACCGAAACCAATGACATTTTTTTACCAGACTAGTTCGTGGAATAGTCAACCACAAATAACACAAGAAACCTTAAACCTTTGGAAGCATGTAGCTGACAAAAAGAACTGGCGTATTGTACAATTACCAAATGGTTTTTACCAAACCGAATACAAAGATCCAAAATGTGAATGTAATCCTGAAAAAGATACATGTTGCGAAAACTGGATTGATGTAACCAGACGCGAAACATTAGAAGGAGCAGAACAAGCTATTGATTCATCAGTTGCTCATTATGCTAAAAAAATAGAATTCGCAAATGGACCTAAGGTTGTAAAAACTTTTAAATAAAATAAATCAAATTTAATTAAATCAAATTATGTCAGACATGATAGTAAAAAACCTTAGTTTTGGAAACAAAGCTAAGCAAGAAGTATTTAAAGGTATAGAAAAACTCACAAAAGCTGTTAGCTCTACACTTGGAGCTAGCGGCAAGTGTGTTTTGCTAGAAGATTCCTTTGGAAACCCAACCATAACAAAAGATGGTGTAACAGTTGCAGATAGTGTAATACTTAAAAACCCTATAGAAAATTTAGGTTGTAGTTTATTAAAACAAGCTGCAAGAAAAACAGTAAAAGAAGCTGGTGATGGAACTACTACTGCAACGGTATTAGCTCATGCTATTTTAATTGAAGCATATAAGCTTTCAAGCACTAGTAACTCTAGAGAGATAAAAGAAGGTATAAATAAAGCTACTGATAAAGTAATTAAATATTTAGAATCAATATCATTACCAGTTAAAAATGATATGATTGATCAAATAGCAACTATATCTACAAACAACGATAATAAACTAGGTAAAATTATAGCCGATGCGTTTAGATCTGTAGATAATACAGGTGTTGTAATGATGGAGCAGTCAGAAAGTGGTAAAACAGAGCTTGAAGTAATAGAGGGCTCTCAATATTTTAAAGGATTAACTAGTCCTCATTTTGTTACTAATAAAGCTAAAAATACAGCGGAATTAACTAATCCACTTGTTTTACTTATAGAATCTCCAGTAGAAAGTATTAGACAAATACAAAGTGTTTTAGAGTACGTAATAAAAAATAATAAACCTTTACTAGTTATAGGTGATTTAAGTCCAGAAGTTTTATCGGCTTTAGCAATGAATAAAACTAAAGGTAATATAAAAGCAAATGTAATTGAAGCACCTACACTAGGTGTTAACAGAAAAGAGATGTTTGATGATTTAGCTCTTTTAACAGGTGCTACGTTAATAAACGAAGATTTAGGCGATGATATGGATATGATTCAAATAGAACATTTAGGATCATGTTTAAAGTCTGTTACTGATAAAACAGAAACTATAATTCAACTTAAAGAAATAAATCAAGAGTCTTTAACAATTATAAAAGACATAAAAAAAGAATTGTTAGTATGTAAAATTCCTGACAAAACTATAAGACTAGAAAAGCGACTAGCTATGTTAGCTGCAAAAATTGCAGTTGTTAAAGTCGGTGCTAATTCAGATATCGAATTAAAAGAAAAAATGGATAGAGTTGAAGACGCTGTTTGTGCTACTAAAGCCGCTATTAAAGAAGGTATAGTGCCAGGTGGTGGAATTGCTTTATTAAACGCTAGTTCTAATATAAAAGCTAAGTCAGATGGAGAGACTATACTGCTAGAGGCAATTAGAGCACCATTTAAGACTATATTAGAAAATGCTGGCATAATAGACATTGATATACCTAAGATAAAAGGAAGAGGCTTAGATGTTATTACTGGTAAAACAGTTAACATGATTGATTATGGTATAATTGATCCATTATTAGTTACTAAAAGCGCTTTAAAAAACGCGGCGTCAGTAGCTACTACAATACTTTCAACTGATTGTGTAATAAATAACATAAGAATAGATGAAAGCAATAGGTAGAAATTTAATAATAGAAAAAGAAAAACAAGTAACCACAGAAACAAAAGGTGGTTTAATTCTTGCGGAGTCACATAGAGAAGACATTAGATATACAAAGGCTAAGATTATATCTATTGGAAATGAGGTCGAAGGTTTAAAGCAATCAGATACTATATTCTTTGATAGACACGCGGGTCACAAAATAGAAATAGGTGATTTAACCTATCACGTCATTAAATTACAAGATGTAGTTGTTGTTTTATGAGAAAGCTAGATGCAGTAGATTTAAAAAATCTTAATCTGTTAAAACACTACCGTATAATCCGAAAGTGGGCTTGTAAAAACAACAACTTAAATGACGCTGATTTAGAATTGTTAATATACTTAGAATCTATAGAGTATTTCACTAAACAAGATTTTAAAACTGGTAGTTACTCATATAGTTGGGATAATCGCCGATGGAACAGACTTCTTAAGCAGGGCTGGATAGTTGTTTGGAGAAATAGAAATAGAACAACACAGAAGTACAATATATATAATGTTTCTTTTAAATTTAAACAATTAATAAACAAAATTTATAAAATAATGTTAGGTGAAGAAGATTTACCTATTAGTAGAAGAAGAAACAAAATAATAAATGGAAATAGTTATACAGATAAAGTACTGACAAAAGCTATTTATAATGTAAACAAAGATAAACACAGATAAACATGAGTTTTAAATCAAGTATGCCATACCAATTAAATCCGCAATTAAAAGCGCAGGTTGATGCAAAAGAAGCTAGAGACGCAGCTGCGTTTGCTCCAGGTGGTATAAACGATGGAACACCATGGTGGAAAAGAGATTCTTATTTAAAAGCTACAGGGCAAGAAGTTGCAGAAAAACCAATTGAAAAAGTAGAATGGGCTAATGGTTTAGGAAATAATATTGATGGAAGATATAAAAACTTTCAATTACCAGATGAACTAAGATATAGTGAAAATGTTGTTAGCGATAGAGATAGAACTGGCATGGCTTATCAAAACGCTGCTAGAGAAAGAGATATAATTCAAAGCCAACAAGATTTATTAACATATGGACCAGCTGGAAAACCACAAATAACAAATAACGATATGAACAACGTACAAGATCCAAGTATTATAGACCCAGCCAACATAGGTGAAAGTGGTCAATTAAATTCTTTTAAACCGATAACACAACAAGTTGCAGGTTCTCTTTATGGTAATAATTTAGAAAAAACAGCTGCATTATCTCCTGTAGCTATGAAAAATCCTTCAAAAGGCGCTTACAGTGCTGTTGATGCTTATAAAAACGCTATGAATATAGGTAATCTTGTTGCTTCAGGTGCTAAAACTAATTATGTAAAAGACACTAACGCGGTAAATAAGTCTTTAGGTCTTCCAGGTCTTCCAAATCTTAATTCTATGGGTGGAGGAAAAGGAGGAAGTTACTCAAATCCTAAAAACACATTAAACACAACAACACCATCATCAACATCTACTCCAACAACACCACCAAGTACTCAATATGATTTTCAAAGTAAAATGGGTATTTCAGAAGGTTTTGACGGTTCTAATTTAAAAAACAAAGAACATAGAAATTCTTTTTTAGGTACTTACAAAAGAAATATACCATCTATTCAAGCTAGAATTGATGACGCTAAGGCTGAGGGTAGAACAAGAAAAGTCAAAAGATTAGAGAAAAAAATGGAAAACTTTAAAGATTATCAAGCTGGAGGCAAAGGTTTTATAGGAAGAGCATTACAAGGTATTGGAAACATTTTTACAAAAAATGATAAATAAAAATTAATAATAAATAAAAAAATATGTCAAATCACGGAAAATATGATCCTTCAATGGAAAAATTAAAACCTGGAACTAAAGTAGGTATAGTGGGTGAATCTCATGTTTGGGACGGACCATTAAACCAAGAAGGCAGAGCTCACGGAGAAGGTTCAAGCTCAGGTATAAAAGGTATGCAAATACTAAAAGCACCCTGCAGAACATGTGACTCTAGTATACCAATAACTACAAGAGCAAAAATAGGATAATATGTTTATAGGAAAAATTCAACATTCAGCAAAAACAAGTCCAATAACTAAAAAAGCAACTTGCTGGAAAGGTTATAAAGCTGAAGGTAAAAAGAAATCACCTAGTGGTAAAAAAACTAAAGGAGGGAAAATTAAAATGGTTAACAACTGTGTTAAAGCTTAATAAGCATGTATATACAGTCAGACAATCCATTTAACTCTGCTTTGCCTAAAAAAGGCAAAATAAGAAAAACTACTAAGGGTAAAGGAAGAAATTTTAGAACTACTGACGAAGGCGCTGGCATGACTAGCAAAGGCGTTAAGGAATATAGAAAAAAGAATCCAGGTAGTAAATTAAAAACAGCGGTAACCGGTGACGTAAAACCAGGAAGTAAGGCTGCTAAAAGAAGAAAATCATTCTGCGCTAGATCCAAGGGTTGGACTGGCGAAAGAGGTAAAGCAGCTAGAAAACGCTGGAAATGTTAAAATAAAAACCAAACCAAAACAATAAAAAAAAACAATCATGGGTTACACAGGAAACAACCATTACGCGCAAAAATATGACGCGTCAAAAGCTTACGACAAAGACTTGACAGCTTCGGCTAGACTACACTATTTAGAAAACAGTGAACACGACAAACACGACCACCCTGCTAAAATGTGTGGGCCAGGAAATCACGCACCTAAAATGCATGGGTCAATGAAAGGTGATCAATCAGATCAACATATAGATTATAAAAACTACAAAGGAACAGACAAAGGTTACCACGGTAGTACAGGTTCTTCACATGGAGATCAATCAAATATTTTTCATGACTATGACAAGCATCCAGCTAAAATGTACGGAGAACCAGCGGCTAAATTCAACTCTGGTCTTAGAGAAGCTTCTGACTCAGGAAAGTTAGATAACAATCCTAAATTTAAAGCAGCTGTTGATGCAGCTCCTAAAATGGCTGGTGACATGGGTCACAATGTTTTAGCACAAGATATAAGATCTAACCAAGTGGCTGGAGCATCTGGCGATATGGGATATGCAGGCGACGCATCTGGCGCATCAGATCCCACAATAAACACAGGCAACAACCCAGCTCCTATGTTGAGAGCTTTAGGCAAGCCAGCAATAATGTTAAAGAAAGGTATTGCATCTATGTGTGGTATGAAAAAATAAAACAGTAGAGAACTGTATAAAACTCAAAACAATAGTAAACCAAACCAGGCTTAACGGCCAAAAAACAAAACAAAATGTCAAAATTTTTAAAATTCAACATTGTTGACTCAACAGCACTATTAACACAAGGGCCTGAATTAGTCAACGTAGATCAAATCCAAAGCGTATCATACGCTGCTGTAACAGGAGTATTATCAATCGTATTAGAAGGTGCTGTAAGTACTCAAGCAGGATACGCTATTGCTAATGATGGTTCTGCAACTGTACCAGCTGCGGTTTTAAGTCAAAGAGTAATAAGTATTACTGTAAGAACAACTAAAGATGGTACTGCTGGTGTTCCAGATATTACAAACGGAGCTAAATCACCACAAAAAGCTGTATATGCAGCAATGACAGCTAATCCAGGAGGCGTACAATCAACAGTTCAATTAGGACTTGACGAAGCAGCAACTCCAGTGCAAATGTATTTTTCTGACTTTGCAATTTCTGCAGTAGCATAATACTACTAACTAACCTAAATATGCTCGCGGCTTAATTGTCGCGGGCTTATTTTAATAAAATCAATATATGAGTTCACCTATAAAACACTGTTGGAGCTCTATGATGCACAATCCTGAATGGGGTAAAATGCGTGGTAGAAGTGGTTCTGGAACCGGTAATGATGCTGCTTTTAAGGCTGCTAAGGAAAAAAGAACATCTCCATTAAAAATGGGTTTTAAGATGAAAGGATCTTCATATAATGAAGAGCTAGGCAATACACCTATATTACACGTTGATATGGAAGAAGGCACATTAGGTATGGCTACTAATAATGGTAGCATACTTGTAAATAAAGACATTAAAGATCCAAAACAACAACAAGAAGTTGTAAACCACGAGATGGTACACATTAAGCAAATAAAAGATGGTAGATTAGGTTATGATAAAGACAATGTTTATTGGGAAGGAAAAAAGTTTTCAAGAGATGACATGAATGAAGGTGCTGAAAGTTTACCATGGGAAAAAGAAGCTTATAATAAAACTAAAAACGCTTAATTATGGCATTAAAAAAGAATTTTTTTAAAGGATTACAAGGTGGTGTTAATAGTAGTCCGATTAAAATGCATCATGTGTCATCGGGTCCGGTTAGTTTTGGTCCTAACATTGCTAGTAATGTTTTGGAAAGAGTACTTGGTGGTAATCTTACTGATGAAGAAAAAAAACAACTTGAAGAAAACTATAATAGTGATAAACAATTTACTACTGAAGAATTGTTAAGCATGAATCCTAGAACTATGAGCGCTAGAAACGCAGCAACCATGACTCCACCACAAACTAAAAAAGAATATAACGATAGATCTTACATTAGACCCTATGATAACAGCAATAAAGATGGAGGTATTTTAGGTACTGGAATTAATTTAGCTTATAATAACCCTAAACTTCTTGACTTTGCGATGAAAATTCCAGGTCTTAATAATTATATAATTGATCAAGCTAAAGAACAGATGAAACTATCAGGTGGTGGTTCTTCTACGGATTTAAGCAAGCAAAACCCAAAAGTTGTTAATAATGACTATAAAGTAAGAATTAAAGAACTTAAAGACCAAAACGAAGAATCTAAAGAAATTATTGCTAGAGGTGAAAAAGAAATGTACATAAGAGATTTTGGTTGGAGTGAAGAAGATTTTAAAATTAAAGAAATACCTTCAAAAAAAGAATTTCTTAAAGAATATTATCCACAATATGATGGAAACCAAGAACTTGATAATCATTGGAGTTATAAAAAGGATGGTAAATCAGCTAGCCCTATTGATCAATTTTTTAGTAATGAAGACTTGTATCAAGAATCGCAGTATACACCAAAGAGCGATTATTATGATTTTCAAAAATCATATAGCGTAAAAGGAGATCAATTTGATAAAAATTTATTATCTAAAGATATTAGTAATAATCAAGCTTATGATTATTTAAATAGTACTGAAACAGTTTTGGATGAGAGTGGAAATAAAAATATTGTTGCTGCTGGTCAATTAACTAATCAACAAATGATGCCTTATGTTTTTGAAACAAACATGATAGAAAATGATTACTTTAGAAATGCATTAAAAAAGTACGAGGAAGAAAACGGTGGAATTTCGCCAGAAGAAAAAGAAAGACTTAAAGCTGCATATGGAGGAAATAAATCAAACGAGTTTTTAGATCAAGCTTTTAATGATTTGTATGCTGGAAAAGGGGGTTATCTTGAAAGAGGTAAAAACGGAGAAAGTGATACGTATATTACGAAACCTGGTCCTATGTATGGTTCTGCTGAAGAAAAAGGTCAAGTAAAAGGATTAATGAACACCGATTATGGAAGATCTAAAGTTGGTTTTGCTATGGACAATAAATTACCATATATGAGTATTGATGATTCTTGGGATTTTCAAGCTACTGGAAAGGGTGGATACTCTGATGGATGGGATGGTGGTGGATACTCAGGTGTTTCTGATCAATATAAACAAGCTCAATTAATTAATCAACTTGCTTCTATAAGTGATGAAGTAAATCCATTTAAACTTTATGACAGGTTTTATTTTACACCTGATAAATATAGAGATTATATACCAGATAAAGATGTTAAGTTTATGAAAGAATTTTATGGTTCAAATAATTATGACAATTTTTCTGGTCTTGAAAAAGCTAATAATCCTGATTGGATTCAACCAGAAATGAATGATGAAGTTATTATTAACGCGAAAAGAGGAAATAAAAAGAAACTATCAGAGGCTGAACTAGATGCAAAATACGGAAAAATAGGCCCACTAACTAATAGAAATAAAAAAAATAAACCAAGGATAAATATATCTAAAAGAAATGTCATATTAGATTAACAATGTAAATATAATTAAATTATGTAATTATATAAATATAACATTTAAATTTAATTATATGAAAAAATTAACATTACTGATATTTGTTTTTACTAGCTTAATCACATTTTCACAACAAACAAAAAGAAACTTAATAAATGGTACGTGGGTTAGTGATGCTACAGAATACACATTAGTAGTAACCACTCCTAACAATTGGAATAGATTTAAATTTTTAAATTATAAACCAACAGTATATTACCATAGAGATGGAGCAGGGGTTAATATATTTAAAGCAGAAGAAGAGATGATTCCAGCTCATCATCAAAAGCATAAATATAAGATAGAAACTAAGGTTGATAGAAGTGTACTTACTCATAAAAAAGGTAAATTTAGAGTTGTTTACGAAAATATTAACAAAAATAAATTAAAAGCAACTATTAAAGATGAGTATGGATGTGAAGAAGTACTTTATTATACTAAAAAAATTACAAATATAAAGTAATATGAAAAAAATATGGCAATGGTTAAGCGGTAATGTCATTAAAGACGTTGGTGATGTTATTGATAAACTAACAACTACAGAAGAAGAAAAACTTGAAATTAAAAAAGAAATTCAAGTTATAGTAGAAAAAGCAGCTGCAACAGCAGAAGACCAAATAACAAGACGCTGGGAATCCGATATGACATCAGACTCTTGGCTTAGTAAAAATACTCGTCCTATGGCGCTTATATTTTTATCGTTTATGGCTATAGCTTTTATATGGGTTGATAGTCACCATGAAATATCTTTTACAGTTGAACAAGAGTGGATAGAATTATTAAAACAATTATTAACAACCGTGTATGTAGCTTATTTTGGCTCACGTGGTTTTGAAAAATATAAATCAATAAGTAACAAATAAATAAAAAAAAATGGGACAATTTCCAACAAATGACGGCATAATAGGACAAGCTATGCCCTTAACAGCAGCTATGGTAGCTAGTATAGACGTTAGACCAGCTTGGTTATTTGAAAACCAAAGTGGGACATTAGGTACTAACCTTAATTCATCTGTAATATATTGTGGTGTAATGCCAGCAGACGCAACTATTAGTGTTATACTATCGGGTGTTACTGCGGTTGGAGGTGGACCACCAGTAGCTGGACAAGCTATAACTTTTGAAGGTTTACAGTCTGGATCAATACTTCCAGTAGCTGTAGATTATGTTACAGCTGTAGCAGGTAATGGTGTAGCGGTAGGTGACTTTATAGTGTGTAAATAATAAAAAAACAAGTAACTATATAATTATAAACAATTAAATAAAATCAAATAATGGCAAAAGCAAAAAAACAAATTACAGAAGAACAGTTAAAAACTGTAAAAGATCAACAAGGTAAATTAAATGGATTATTAAGATCTTTAGGTGTTTTAGATTTACAAAAAGAAAACATACGTGTTGAAGTAAAAAAAGTATCTGAAGAAATAGACTCTACTAAAAAAGAACTAGAAGACGAGTACGGTCAAGTTAATATTGATCTTCAAGATGGTTCTTATACTGATATTGAAAAAGAAGATGACAAATAATATTAGAAAGATTAGTATTGGATCTGATTATAAGAATGACGCCATGCATTACGCTGTTGGACAACAGGTTTACGGTGGTCACGAAATATCTCACATTCTACTAGATGATTCAGACAACTCTTATAATATACACATAAAGAAAAACAACGAAATATTGCCGTGGAAGAAGTTTAATTCTAACATGGCAATATCAGTTGAGTATGATTTAGAATATTAATGAATAGCTTATATGACTTTATTGTAGAACCTCTAGGTGATAAATACAATAACGAAATAAAAATAAACAACAAAAGTTTAGTATTAAACAGCAAAATAGAAAGTTTTAAATTTGTAAATAGGCACGCTATAGTTAAAGCTATACCTTTGGCTTTTAAAACAAATATAAAAATTGGAGATATATTAATTATACATCAAAACGTTTTTAGAACTTTTTATGACTCAAGAGGTAAAAAGAAAAAAAGTAGATCTTTTTTTAAAGAAAACTTATATTTTTGTGCTTTAGATCAAATTTATTTGTATAAAAATAAAGATGGTTGGAACTCTATAAACAATAGATGTTTTATAAAACCTATAGTTAATAAAGACACTTTAGTTAACGACAAAGAAAAAAGCCTTGTTGGTATATTAAAGTATGGAAATAACGTCTTAGAGCAGCTAGATATAAACGTAGGGGACCTAGTTGGTTACACACCTAATGGTGAATGGGAATTCTTAATAGATAAAGAAAGACTATATTGTATGAAATCAAATGATATTGTAATTAAATATGAACATAAAGGAAACGAAGAAGAATATAATCCTAGCTGGGCAAGTAGCAGTTGAAGAACTAATTAAAGTTGCTAAAGAAGCTATTGTTGATTCTGGCGATGATATAACAGCGGATAGACTTAAAAACGCTGCTGCAACTAAAAAACTATGCATATTTGATGCATTTGAAATACTAACTAGAATACAAGCTGAAGAAGATTTGTTAAACGAAAAACCTAAAGAAATAAAAGAAGAAAAGTCTTTTAAGGGTTTTGCTGAAGGAAGATCTAAGTAATGTACAAGCAAAGTTTATATAAAATATTAAAAGACCATATTAAACCTAAAGTTTTAAAAAGAAACAATAGATATAAAAAATGGGAATATGGTTATAACGAAGAACACGATGTTATAATTATAAGTAAGACTGGTGAAATAGGCGAAGTATATGAAATACAGAACTTAAAAATAGCTTTACCTAAACAAAATGATATAGTAGAGTTTAAAGAAAACAAATGGAGTCACACAGAGTATCCTAAGCAATTAAAAAAAATCAAATCTGTTTTTGATTGGGAAGAATATCCAATAGAATTTAAAGAAGAATGGTATGATTACATTGATAAAGAATTTAATAGAAGAGAACAAGGCTTTTGGTTCTATAATAAAAACGTGGCTACTTACATTACTGGTACTCACTATATGTACCTGCAGTGGTCCAAAATTGATGTTGGGCAACCAGACTTTAGGGAATCAAATAGATTATTCTACATTTTCTGGGAAGCTTGCAGAGCAGACTACAGGTGTTATGGTATGTGCTATCTCAAAAACAGGCGTTCCGGATTTTCATTCATGGCCTCTGGCGAAACCGTCAACATGGCGACCATTTCAACGGATTCACGGTTTGGGATTTTGTCCAAATCTGGCCCCGATGCTAAAAAGATGTTCACAGATAAGGTTGTACCAATATCCGTTAATTATCCATTTTTCTTTAAACCAATCCAAGACGGTATGGACCGTCCAAAAACCGAACTTGCCTACAGAGTACCAGCATCCAAGTTTACCCGTAGAAAACTTGATTCCAATCAAACCCTTAAAGAAATTACCGGTTTGGACACCACAATCGACTGGAAAAATACCGGGGACAACTCCTACGATGGTGAAAAACTCAAACTCCTCGTTCATGACGAATCGGGTAAATGGGAAAGACCAAACAATATATTAAATAATTGGCGCGTTACAAAAACAACACTTAGATTAGGTAGTAAGATAATAGGTAAATGCATGATGGGTTCAACATCAAACGCATTAGATAAAGGTGGTGATAATTTTAAAAAATTATACTATGATTCAGATATTAAAGAAAGAAACGCCAATGGACAGACTCGCTCAGGACTCTATTCTTTGTTCATACCTATGGAATGGAACTACGAAGGATACATTGATTCTCATGGATTACCTGTCTTCGAAACTCCAAATAAAAAAACCTTTGGACCTCACGGGCAAGAGATAAAAATAGGAGTAATTGAATATTGGCAAAATGAAGTTAATGGTTTAAAAAAAGATCAAGACGGTTTAAATGAATTTTATAGACAATTTCCAAGAACTGAACAACACGCTTTTAGAGACGAAGCAAAACAATCAATATTTAATTTAACAAAAATATATGAACAAGTTGATTTTAATGAAGACTGCAAAAGCGAATCGTTAATAACAACAGGTTCTTTTAATTGGCACGGTGGTGTAAAAGATAATCCAAACGGCGTTTTATTTGTACCAAATGAAAATGGTAGATTTAAAATTTCTTGGGTACCTGAATTAAATCTTCAGAACCGTTTAATAATGAAAAATGGATTAAAGTACCCAGCAAACGATCATATGGGTGCTTTTGGTTGTGATAGTTATGATATATCAGGTACTGTTGATTCTCGTGGATCAAATGGTTCACTACACGGTTTAACTAAGTTTTCTATGGAAAACGCGCCACCTAATATGTTTTTTTTAGAATATATAGCTAGACCACAGACAGCAGAGATGTTTTTTGAAGATGTGCTTATGGCATGTATATTTTATGGTATGCCAATATTAGCTGAAAACAATAAACCTAGACTGCTTTATTATTTTAAACGTAGAGGTTATAGAGGGTATTCAATGAATAGACCAGATAAATCTATTACTAAATTGTCTGTTACAGAAAGAGAAATAGGTGGAATACCTAATTCAAGCGAAGATATAAAACAAGCGCACGCTGCCGCTATAGAGTCATATATAGAAACACATGTTGGTAATTTAGGTGAATCTTATGGAAATATGTACTTTCAAAGAACATTAAATGATTGGGCTAGATTTGATATTAATAATAGAACAAAACATGATGCCTCTATTAGTTCTGGGTTAGCAGTAATGGCTTGTAATAAAAACAAATATAATCCTGTTTTTAAAAGAAAATTAGAAGTAAAACCACTAGGTTTTAAAAAATATAATAACGAAGGATATAGTTCACAAATAATACAATAAATGACATATACTAATTACGTAGGTTCATTTCCAAGTCAAGTAGTATCAGACGAAGAGAAGCAAGGTTACGAATACGGTTACGCCGTAGGTCGCGCAATAGAAGGCGAATGGTTTTCTGGAGACAGAGGTGGCATGGGAAATAGATACCAAAATAGTTGGTTAAATTTTCATAGACTAAGATTATACGCTAGAGGTGAACAATCTGTTCAAAAATATAAAGATGAATTATCTATTAATGGTGATTTATCTTATTTAAATTTAGACTGGAAACCAGTTCCTATTATACCTAAATTTGTAGATATAATAGTAAACGGTATGTCTCAAAAAATTTTTGATATAAAAGCTTACGCGCAAGATCCCGAGTCTTTAAAGCAAAGAACAAAGTATGCTGATGCTATAATGAAAGATATGTACGCTAAAGAAATAATTCAAGCTACAAATGAAGCTACTGGTATGGATTTTTTTAATAGCAACGATCCTAATAACATACCTGAGTCTCAAGATGAATTAGATCTTCACATGCAACTGTCTTACAAGCAATCTATAGAAATTGCAGAAGAAGAAGCTATAGAAAATGTTTTAGCAGCTAATAAATATGAATTAATAAAAAGAAGATTAATATCTGATTTAACTATAATAGGTATAGGTGCTGTAAAAACAGATTTTAACTTATCAAATGGTGTTACATTAAATTATGTAGACCCTGCTAATTTAGTTTATTCATATACAGAAGATCCAAACTTTGAAGACATATATTATGCCGGAGAAGTAAAATCTATTAGTTTAGTAGAATTAAAAAAACAGTTTCCTGGTTTAACAAATGATGAATTAAAACAAATAGAAAAGTTTCCTGGTGATGCAAATTATACTAGAAACTTTTATGCACAACAAGATTCTTATAATCAAGTTCAAGTTTTATATTTTGAATACAAAACATATACTAATCAAGTATTTAAAATAAAACAAACAGATCAAGGATTAGAAAAAGCATTAGAAAAACCCGATACGTTTAATCCGCCTGAAAGTGATAACTTTGAAAGAGTTGGAAGAGCTATAGAGGTTTTATATACTGGCGCTAAAATATTAGGTCATGAGATGATGTTAGAGTGGAAGATGTCAGAAAATATGACAAGGCCAAATTCTAACGTAACAAAAGTTAACATGAATTACTCTATATGTGCTCCTAGAATGTATAAGGGCATGATAGAATCAACAGTTAGTAGAATAACTGGTTTTGCTGATATGATTCAATTAACACATTTAAAACTACAACAAGTTTTATCTAGAATGGTTCCTGATGGTGTTTTTGTTGACGTAGATGGTTTAGCTGAAGTTGATTTAGGTAATGGCACAAACTATAATGCGCAGGAAGCACTTAACATGTATTTTCAAACTGGTAGTATAGTAGGTAGGTCCATGACACAAGATGGTGATTTGAATAGAGGCAAAGTTCCTATTCAAGAACTTCAAACTTCTTCTGGTAATGCTAAAATAGGGTCTTTAATACAAACTTATCAGTATTACTTACAAATGATTAGAGATGTAACCGGGTTAAACGAAGCTACTGATGCTAGTACTCCTGACGCACATGCTTTAGTTGGTTTACAAAAAATGGCAGCTGCAAACTCAAATACAGCGTTAAGACATGTAATGCAAGGTGGTTTATACCTAACATTAAGAACATGCGAAAACATAGCGTTGAGAATAGCAGATGCCTTAGATTATCCTTTAACTAGAGCTGCATTAATAGACTCTATATCATCTTATAACACTGGTACTTTAGAGGAATTACAGGAAAAAACATTACAAGACTTTGGTATATATTTAGAATTAGAACCAGACGATGAAATGAAAGCTCAATTAGAGCAAAATATCCAAACCGCATTAGCATCTGGTGGTATTGATTTAGATGATGCTATTGATATTCGTCAAGTTAAAAATATAAAATTAGCAAACGCTTTATTAAAACAAAGTCGTAAAAAGAAAGCTGCGAGAGATCAGGCTAATCAACAAGCGAACATACAGGCTCAAGCGCAGGCAAACTCACAAGCAGCTCAACAAGCTATAGAAGCTGAAATGCAAAAGCAACAGGCTTTAGCTGAAACAACAATACAAATTGAGCAAGCAAAAATACAGTTTGAAATAAATAAAATGCTTCAAGAGGCTAAAGTTAAAAAAGAGCTTATGGCTGAAGAATTTAGCTATAATATGAAATTAGCTCAAATAAAAGCACAAGCAGAAACACAAAAAGAACAAGAAATAGAAGATAGAAAAGATAATCGAATAGAAAAACAAGGAACACAAGAGTCTGAGTTAATAAACCAAAGACAAAACAACACTTTACCTCAAAGTTTTGAATCAGCAGGATTTGATGGACTGGGAGGGTTTGGATTAGAACAGTTTGATCCTAGATAAAGAATTATAAATTTTTAATTATATTATATTATGTCAAAAGAAACAGAAGTAAAAAAACCTGTTAAACAGGAAGGTGACTTTAAAGTTAAAAAGAAAGTGCCTAAAAAATTAATTGTACCAGAAGAAACTATTAAAATGGATCTTGCTGCAATTAAAAAAGAAGAACCTATTAAAGTAGATTTAACACAAAAAAACAAAGAAGATGCCATTCAAAAGCAAAGCTCAGAGGAAAGCGTGTTACGCGAAGAGGGATCCAAGGTGGAACTGCAAGATGTGGGACAAGGAGACAAAGGGGCCACTGAAAATGTTATTAAAGAAATACCAAGATCCGAAGAAGAAATAAAAAAAGTAAAAACAGAGGTAAAAGAAGCTATTAGAGATCAAGAAGTGTTAGGTAAAAAACTACCTGAAAACATTGAGAAGCTAGTTTCCTTCATGCAAGAAGTACCTGGTTCAACTATTGAAGATTATGTTAGGTTAAACGCTGACTATTCAAATGTTGATAATACCACTTTACTTAGAGAATATTATAAAAATACACGTCCACATTTAGAGTATGATGAAGTTAATTTTCTTTTAGAAGATAATTTTAAATATGACGAACAAGTGGACGAAGAACGCGAGATTAGAAAAAAGAAACTTGCGTATAAAGAAGAAGTTGGAAAAGCTAAAACTTTTTTAAATGGTCTTAAAGATAAATATTATGATGAAATCAAGTTGAAATCATCTTCTACTCCAGACCAACAAAAAGCTGTAGATTTTTTTAACCGATATAATGAAGATGAAAAAGTGAGACTTAAACAACGTGAAGAGTTTGAGCGCATAACTAAAGATACTTTTAATAAAGAATTCGAAGGTTTCGATTTTAATTTAGGAGAAAAAAGCTTTAGATATGGTGTTAAAAACCCTAACGAAGTAGTTGAAAATCAATTAGACTTAACAAATTTTGTTACGAAGTTCTTAGCAGATGACGGTAGTTTAAAAGATCCAAAAGGTTATCACAAAGCCATGTATGCTGCTAGAAATGCAGATACTATAGCTCAACACTTTTATGAACAAGGCAAAGCAGACGCTGTTAAAGACGTTGTAGCTAAGTCTAAAAATATTACTACAGAAACAAGAAAAGAAGGTGGTAATAACAGTGGAAGTGTTTTTGTTAATGGTATGAAAATTAAAGCAATAAGTGGTGCTGATTCTTCAAAACTAAAAATTAAAACAAAAAAATTTAACTAAAACAATTTAAAAATTATGAGTTTACAACCTCAATTTGGGAATTTAATCCCATCTCAAGCACAGGAAGTATTAAACAGCAACTACCTACAATGGAACAATGCTGCAGGTGCTAACTTCGTAGATTTTGCACAACAATATCTACCTGAAGTATACGAACAAGAAGTAGAGCGTTATGGAAACAGAACGTTATCTGGCTTTTTAAGAATGGTTGGCGCTGAAATGCCAATGACTTCTGATCAAGTAATTTGGTCTGAACAAAATAGATTACACATTGCTTATGACAATCTTACTTTAGCTGGTGCTAATGTTATTAACTGGGCAGGAACTCCTGCTAACGTAATAAACGTTATATCAGTTGGAGCTACTGTTGTGGTAATGGACGACTTTGGAGCTGAAGTAAAGTGCTACGTTAGTGCTTCTACTCCAGGCGCTGCTGGTGTCGGATCAATTACTGCTTTACCTTACACGGCTGCTACAATTGCTCTTGCTGGATTAGTAGGTCAAGTTAAAGTATTTGTATACGGTTCTGAATATGCAAAAGGATCATTAACTCCTAATAATACTGCTATTGCAGGTGCTGCATCTAACGGTTACATTAGTGTTGACCCACAATTTACTCAATTTTCTAACTCACCTATCATTATCAGAAACAAATACGTTGTAAATGGATCTGATATGGCACAAATCGGTTGGGTTGAAGTTGCTACTGAAGACGGAACTTCTGGATACTTATGGTATTTAAAAGCTGAGTCTGAAACTAGATTACGTTTCGAAGATTACTTAGAAATGTCATTAGTAGAAGGTGAGATCGCTGCTGCTGGATCTGGAGCAATTGCTGCTGCAAATGGTACGCAAGGTCTTTTTGCTGCTGTTACCGCAAGAGGTAATGTGCAAACAGGATTTACTGCTGCTGCTGGAATTGATGCATTTGATGCTATTTTGAAAAATTTAGATACTCAAGGAGCAATTGAAGAAAATATGTTATTTTTACAAAGACAAACAGCTTTGGATTTTGATGATATGTTAGCTTCTATTTCTGGTGGATACGCTGGAGGTACTGCTTTTGGACTATTTGAAAATTCTGAAGAAATGGCTTTAAACTTAGGGTTTAGCGGATTCCGTAGAGGATCTTACGACTTTTATAAGACTGATTGGAAATACTTAAATGATGCTTCTACAAGAGGTGCTATGGTAGGACCTTCTTCTATTGAAGGTGTATTAATTCCTGCTGGAACTTCTACAGTTTATGATCAAATCTTAGGAACAAACATTAGAAGACCATTCTTACACGTGCGTTACAGAGCATCTCAAGGAGATGACAGACGTATGAAGTCTTGGTTAACTGGTTCTGCTGGTGGTGCATTTACATCTGATCTTGATGCTATGGAAGTTAACTTCCTATCTGAAAGATGTTTAGTTGTACAAGCTGCTAACAACTTTGTATTGTTCAAAGGATTATAAAAATCCAAAATTAATGTAATTCTTACCCTCGTTATATTGACGGGGGTAATTATTACTTTTATAAATTATTTAATTATATTATATTATGAAAAAAGAAACACCAAGTAATTGGGAAATTAGAGATAGAAGATATACTCTAAGAAATAACATGGAACCATTAACGTTTACAATTCCTTCTAAACATACGAGAAAGCACTCGCTTCTTTATTTTGATGAAGAATCAGGTAAACAAAAAGAATTAAGATACGCAACAAACCAAGATTCTCCTTTTGTAGAAGATCAAAAAGGTGAGGTAACATTGGGTCACATTGTCTTTCAAGACGGTGTTTTATTTGTTCCAAAAGAAAAACAAAATTTACAAAAACTATTATCATTATATCACCCTTCAAGATTAAAGTCTTATGACGAGTTTAACGCTGTACAAGAAGCAACTGACGAATTAGGTTTACTTGAATTACAAGTAGCTGCAATGACTTACGCTAAAGATATAGATATAGATCAGGCAGAGGCTATACTAAGGGTTGAAATTGGATCTAAGGTATCTACGATGGGTTCTAAGGAACTTAAAAGAGATTTGTTAATATTTGCTAGATCAAATCCACAACTCTTTATAGAGCTAGTTAATGATGAAAATGTACAATTAAGAAACTTTGCTATAAAAGCTTCAGAGGCTGGTATAATTAGTTTATCTCCAGATCAAAGATTTTTTACGTGGGCTAGTAATAAAAAGAAACTAATGACTGTTCCTTTTGATGAAAATCCTTATTCAGCTATGGCTGCTTTCTTCAAAACAGACGAAGGTGTAGAAATATTTAAATCTATCGAGAAAAAGTTTAAATAACATGTAATACTAATATAGGGCTCGTTTACTCGGGCCCAATATTATAATAAAAATAAAAAATGGCAATAAACGTAGATCAAGTCTATAAAACAGTCTTGTTAATAATTAACAAAGAACAAAGAGGCTATTTAACTCCAAACGAGTTTAACAAATTAGCAACTCAAGTTCAATTAGAAATTGTTGATGGTTATTTTGAAACAATAAATCAACAAATGCGTGTGCCACAAAATGATAGCGAATACGCTGATAGATATAAAAGCGTGCAAGAAAAATTAGACGCTTTTAAAGAAATAGGCACGTGCGCCTATACAGCACCAGTTGGTAGTAATCCAGCTTTTTTTAGCCCACCATCTTCTTCAGGTGCGGCAAGCGGAACACAAGTTTTCGCAACAGTTTTAAATGCAACATCATATACACTAACAACAATAACACAAGCTCAAGTAGAAGACAGTACTGTAGTTGTTACACTAGAAACACCAACAGGTGCGGCTGGTTTACCTTACACTAACTTTACTATAACTGGTGGAGCATTACAACTAACTGCCGGCGCAATCGCCGCAGGTAGTACTATAAGAATTACTTTATATCCACAGAACTTTTATAAACTAGGTACTGTTTTATATAAAGATGATAAAGCCGTTGAGCCTGTTCAAAGAAATGAATTAGCTTTACTTAATTTATCTACAATAACAAAACCTAGTGATTATTTTCCTGTTTATATATTTAATAATAATCAAATAATAATATATCCTCAAACAATAAATGGAAACGTTCAAGCTACATATGTAAGAAAACCTGCTGATGTTGTATGGAATTTTACAGCAACAGGACCTAGCTTTTCTTATGTTTGGGATCCAACTACATCTGTTGACTTTGAGTTAAATATAACAGAACAATCAAATGTTATACTTCAAATATTACTTTATGCGGGTGTTGTTATTAAAGATCCAATGATTATTCAAGCTGCATCAGCTGAAATACAACAAGAAAAACAAAACGAAAGAAACTAACATAACATGGCTATACAACCACAAAATAATGGACTAATAACTGAGAATAACGAGCAATACTATGCTGGATCTCAAGGTTTTAGAGGGGCTGCTGTAGGAGTGGGTGGTCAACAATTTATAACAGACTTTGACACGCCACTGTTTTTAGGTAGTGCTACAAGTTGGAATCCTACAAGTCCTGATTATGCTTTAAATAATTTTAAGGTATATACTAGCTCTAGCGGCATGGCTGGTTCGTGGTCTGAATGGATTACAGAAATTGTTCTTAGTAATAACAATAAGACAATAACATTAACAGCTGACCCAGGCAACAATGCATATATTGTTGTGCAGTTAACTATATTAACCGGTGGTAAATATGGTCAAACAGAAGCTGAAAAAGCTTATGGTCAAACCGTAGAAGATAATTACGGTAGTTATCAATATATAAAATTAAATGATATTATAAACAATTTTTCAGTTGGATACGTTGGTCAAGACAAATTACTACCTAATACAAAAAGAAGTGATATTATATTTTTTGCAAAAAGAGCTATGCAAGAATTTAGTTATGATACTTTAAAAAGCATTAAATCAGCTGAACTAACTATACCAGACTCTTTAACGTTAGTTATACCTCAAGATTACGTTAACTATGTAAGATGCTCTTGGATTGACGCCTTAGGTGTTAAGCATATTATTTACCCAACAAATAACTTAACTATAAGCCCTTATTATACACAAGCTCAAGATTCAGAGGGTATTCCAACACAAGATAATTTTGGAAATGATTTAGAAGGAACTTCTATAACTCAAGAAAGATGGCACACTGCTAGTTCTAGACTTTTAACAGATTTAGATGGTAACGCTATACCTAATTCAGCTGATCAATCCGAATATGGTTATGGCTGGGAAGGTCTTTTTGGCTTTGGATATGGAAGACTATATGGTCTTGATCCACAAACAGCACAGGGAAATGGTTGGTTTAATATAAACGAAAGAGAAAACAAACTTTCTTTTTCAAGCAATTTAGCTGGTAGATTAATTGTTTTTGAATATATTTCAGATGGATTAGCTTATGATCTAGATAGTAGAGTTCCTAAAATGGCAGAAGAAGCTATGTATGCCTCTATACTATATTCTTTAATATCTACTAGAATAAATCAACCAGAATATGTAGTACAAAGATTAAGAAAAGATAAAATATCTAAATTAAGAAATACTAAAATAAGGTTGTCAAATATAAAACTTGATGAAATATCACAAGTAATGAGAGGTAAATCTAAATGGATTAAACACTAAAATTAAATGGCAGAAGCTAAAAATAATTTCATTAAGTCTAAAATGAATAAAGACTTAGATGAAAGATTAATTCCAAATAACGAGTATAGAGACGCTTTAAACATAGCTGTTTCTAGATCAGAATCTAGTGATGTTGGCGCTGTTGAATCTATATTAGGTAATAATATTACAGCTGTTGGAGAGACAACTGGTTTTAGTATTATAGGAACCTATGCTGATGAGTCTAATAATAGACTTTATTATTTTAGAACAAACCATACTAACTGCGCTATAAAAGCTCCTTTAACCGCAACTTGTACTATTGGTTTTCTTCAAACTAGAACAAATACTAACAACGTTTTAGTATCAGGTAGTTTTTTAAATTTTTGCTCTGGAAGTAGAATGGAAGGTATTAGTTTAATTGAAAACCAATTATTCTTTACTGATAATAGAAATCAACCAAGAAAAATAAATGTAGACCAACCGCTGGGTTATTATTTTAACGAAGATCAAATATCTGTTGCTAAATATGCTCCGCTTAATCCACCTGAATTTTTAAATTTAAGAGCTAGCGCTTCAGAGCAAGCGCCACCTTTTATAGATGTATTATTACCTTCTACAATGTCTGACGCGGCTGATCCAGCTGTGGTTGAATTAGGTATATATTCTATAAGCAGTTCTAATCTAGCTGTAAAAAGATATAAAAACGGTGACGCTATACCCGAGGCTACATCACAAACAGCTTGGGCTGATGCTGATACAAATCAAGAAGGTAGATGGTGTTACTACGCTAACTACAATGGTAATGGAGTTACGTATGGTTTATTATATAATAAATGGGCTGTTCTTGACGCTAGAGGTTTAGCACCAATTGGTCATAGAATACCAACAGCTACTGAATATAGTCAAATAATTGGTATTGCTGGTACTTTATCGTCACCATATAAAAGTGAATTTTTATGGGATAATCCTGGAAATGATTTAAATGGATTTAGCGCATTACCAGGTGGATATAGAAATTCAACTATTAGTACAGCTTTAGGTTTTACCAACTTAACAACCGAAGCTAGGTTTTGGGCATCTGACACTAGTAGCAATTCGTATTTTAGAGTTCCACCTTCTGGCGCAGGTGTTACCGTTGAAACAAATGGAAGTACAATAGATGGTTACTCTGTAAGAGTTATAAAAGATGCTGGTTATACTGGTTGGACAGGCGATCCTGATTACATTAAAGATAAATTTGTAAAGTTTGCATATAGATTTAAATTTGATGACAACGAGTATTCTGTTGTTTCACCTTTTAGTCAAGATGTTTTTATACCATACCAAGAAGGTCAATTTGTTAATGATGATGAAAATCTAGCATTTATAACTACTGTTGTAGAGTTTATGCAAAACTCTATAAACAATGCTGTGTTGAATATAGAATTACCTTGTATAGATATAATTAATAAATATAAAATAAAATCTTTAGATATAATATTTAAACAGTCTGACATGCAGGCTTATCAAGTTATAGAAACTATAAAAGTTGATGCTAATTTTATAACTAATTTAAAATATACAAATATATATCAATATTCTTACGAATCTAGGCATGCTATTAGAACGCTACCTGCTTCTCAATCAGTAAGAGTTTATGATAAAGTACCTGTTAGAGCATTAGCTCAAGAAACATCAGGCAATAGAATAATGTATTCTAATTACTTAGAAGGTTATAGTGCACCTATTGGTTTAGATTACTACGTAGATGTTACTGAAAAAAGCGCACAACAATTTGTTGAATATCCTCAACATTCCGTAAAACAAAACAGAAACTATCAAGTTGGTGTTATATTAGCAGATAAATATGGTAGACAAACAGATATAATACTATCTAACTATGATGGATTATTAGACGCTAATGGAGATCCTCAGCCTGGTTCTAATTATTTTTATGATTATAAAGCAGCTAGTTTCAGTAATGATGTTCAACCGTGGAAAGGTGATAATTTAGCTTTATATTATTTACAACAAATACCTGAAGACGTAAACGCTAACGGCGTTGCTGGTTATCCAGGTGCTTATGCAAAAGGAAATTATTATACAGTTGATATTAAAACAGGAAGCGCGCCTAGTGCATTATACCCTTATTTTAACAGCATAGGAACACAGTGTATTGTTGCAACTTTAGCACAAGTTAATTTTGATACAATAATATTATATGCCGACGCGACTAATTCAGCTAACACTTTTAATGTTCTTATAGATAATGGAAATGGTTGGGTATTACAAAGCCCTAGTTCATATACTATTTCTCAAGACGGTATAAATACTGATGTAGATTTTTATCCAACACTAACAGGAGAAACTACAAACGTAACTGGTAATCCAAGTACAAGTTACAGTATTATAAACTTAACACCTTCTTCTGATGAGCCATCTATAGGTTCTACAGTTACAGGAACAGGTATAACTACTGGAACAACTGTAACTTCTTATGATTCTTCAACAGGAATTGTAACGTTTAACTTTTCTTCAAACTTGTCAAATGGAGTTACATTAAGTTTTAATTCAGGTGTTACTTTAGGTAGCACTGTTAAATTTGAAGTTTTATATACTTCTGCAAATTTATACAAGTATACGACAGGAGCTGCCTCTAGCACAAATAGACCTTTATTTCCAACGTGGCCAACAACTTATTCTACTTACTATGCTGTTGGAAAAAAACTAAGAGGTTTATACATAGATTACACAGAAATAACAAGCGTAACTGCATTGAGTGATGCAAGCGGTGTTAGAGCTGTAGAGTTTTTTACACAAGAAGAAGTTGCTACTAATTATTTATTTGACGACACACCTGGTACCAGACCCGAACCTAGTATATTTGGTCAAGAAAAAACATTTGTAACTTATGATATAAATGTAAATGGTTTTTATGGTTATAAGTTTGCTACTAAACAACAGCAACAAGACTACTATAATGTATATCTACCGGGAATAATAAATGGATATCCAATTAAAGGTGAAACAAAAGAGCAGGGAGACACAGCTTATTCTACGCTTATAACAGATAATATAAATAAAATACCTAGAAACTTAGAAGATGTAGGGCCTCTGCAAAATCAATTCACTAGTGATGTTTCTTTATTTGGTAGAGTAACAAATATTAATACTATAGAAGATGCTACTGGCGTTTATAAAACGGGTAATAGACAGTTTGATCCTGTGCCCTCGGCTGACCAAGTTGATTTAGTGGGTACTGTAAGTGATTTATTCCCTGGTTTAATCGCAGCTTCTACTCCTCAGCCAGGAGATGTAAATCCAGAAGCTATTTACAATTACAATACTAAACCTGTGTTGTTTCAAGTATCAACACAAAAAGCAATAGGACTAACAGAAGATCAATACACATTACCTGTTCTTGGGGAAGGAAACTTTCCATATCCAGAAGACATGTATTTAGCTGTTTATGAAACCGCACCCTATGTTTCTCCTTTAGAAATATTTTACGAGTCTTCTACTTCAGAATTAGTGTCTGATTTAAATGAATCTTTAGTTAATGAAAATACTAACATAACAGGAATATCTAGTTTTACTTCTAATTTTCCTGAATCAGCTCAAGTAGGTACAATAATAACAACCGACTTTTTTCCAACAGCTGGAGGTGTTAATGTTACAACTGCTAGTTTATCTAGCTACACTGTTTATAACTACTTTGATCAATCACCAGACACAGGAACTTTAGATACAACTGTTTTACAAAATCCAAAATTTAATATTGAAGCTGGTTCTTCTGTTGGTAGTTTTAGAATAGTTACAGCAGATAGGTTTTACGCTGGTTCATCAGCTGAGGTTGGTTTCTTTGTAGACTGGAGAGGTAAATATCAATTTAATTTAACATTTGTTCAAGAAGATGGAATAACATCTACTCAAACTTTAGAGATAGATTTAGAAAATGTAGCTCCTGTTATAGATAGAATAAATGTCAGCGCAACAGTTGTTAACTATGATGTAGACATTGTTCAACCTAGCACATCAACGAGCACAACTCAACAGTCTAATAAAGGTAGAAACGGCTCTGCAAAAGCATATAGTTTAGGTGATACAACTAGTTTAACTGGATCTACTTTTGAATTAAACCCACCAAATGGAAACGCATGGGAAGTAGATAAAATAACAATAACAGATTTAACAACAGCAGGAACAACAGTAATTCCTGATAATGGTGAATTAATAAGTGATTACATACAGGTGGCAACTGGTACCCAAAAATCAGTAACACAACAACTTGTTATACCAAATACAGATTGGTTAACTTTTGTTTTAAAAGGCGCTTTAAATAGTACTGGTGGTCAATCAAATGGGCCAATGAACACTGCTAATAAAGGTTATCTTATAAACTTAAGATTAACAGATACTTTAGGACTTACTAATACTTCAGCAACAATAAGTTATAATGTTGGTGCGTCTTTATTTTTTGGTCAAGTTATTGCTACGCCATACTTAAGTGGAATTGATCCAACAGGAAGAGTTACTAATGGTAATGGAAGTGATGTTTCAAACAGTACGCTTCAAAACCCATCACAAGGTGGAGCGCCAAGATGGACTGGCCAAATACAAAACTGGACATCAAACACAGTATATTTATACGTACAAGTTACAATAGGTAGTGCATCACAACAAACAGGTCAAGCTCAAGCTATAAACGTGAGAGGTGTATATGGAGATGGAACCACTTCTTTTACAGATGATACAGGTGCTTCTTTTGGGTTGAATGCTGATGGAGCTATTCAATCAGTTGTAGTCTCAAATGGTACTCAAGGTAATTCAAGTACACTAAACCAATTTGCGATGTTATCTCCTTTTACAGCTAGTTCTGCTGGAGTTTCTCAAGTTGATTTTGGTAGCGCTGTGACTGCTGGTATGAGACCTGGTGGAAAAGCTAGTAATTATGGATTACCTGATTGCTCTGGATCTGCTATAATTGGTGGTGGTGTAAAACTAACAACTCAAGGTGGATCATATGCAAATAATGTATATGCCGCTATTATAGCTAGTACATCGCCACAGTCAGCTGGAAACGCAACTATATTAGCTAACTCTTTTGGTATTGTTTATGAAGGTCCTATATCACCTCCTTGGTATGAGCCTAGCGGATCTAATGACCCTAGTATAAACCCAACTATAACACCTGTTCCAGTAACTACATAGGTAATTAATATAAAAAATAAGTAATTATAATATAATATGGCAATTGTAACCCCGGTAAAATACTATAACACATACGTTCTTAAGAAATTAGTTCAAGGGCCTATTTCAGCTTCTTACAATTGGTTTGTAGAAGAAGCTAGAATAAGAGGTGGTTATAACAACGTGCAAACGGGTTTATCTCCTAGAGCATTTTTAAGATCTGATGATAGTTCTCAGCAGTCTTTAGGAAACTCTATTATATATTCAGGTATATTAAACTCTAGAACTGGCGTAAATCAGTCTAATCAGTTTCCTTCTGGTGAAGACATAACAAGATCTGTAGATCCAACAAAAGGTACTATACAAAAGCTTTACGCTGAAGATACTAATTTAATAATATTTCAAGAAAACAAAGTAAATAGAGCTTTAATAGATAAAGATGCTGTTTATACTCAAGAAGGAGTACCTATGCAGACAACATCAAATGTTGTTATAGGCGCTATAGTTCCTTACGCTGGGGAGTGGGGTATAAGCAAAAATCCTGAAAGCTTTGCTGTATATGGATATAGAAAATATTTTACTGATGCTAATCAAGGAGCTGTTTTAAGACTGTCTCAAGATGGTATAACAGAAATATCAAGTTATGGTATGTATGATTTTTTTAGAGATAAATTTAATACATTACCTGATCCTTTAGCTATTGGTGGTTGGGATATTCACAACAAGTGTTATACTCTTTCTTTAAAAGATAAAACATTAAGCGTTACGCCTGAAACACTTAGTTTTGATGAACAAACTCAAGGTTGGACTAGTAGGTATAGTTATGTTCCTTATAACTTAATAAGCCTTCAAAGTAATTTTTATTCTACTAATTCTGGTGGAATATATATACATTATAATGAATCGGTGCTTCGAGCAACTTTTTATGGTAACACATATGAATCAACTGTTACTAGTATATTTAACAAACAGCCATCTGCTATTAAAAGTTTTAAAACTATAAATTATGAGGGAGGTATAAACTGGGCGATGACTTCTATATCTACAGACTCTGGAGACACTGCTAGATTTATAAACGCATATACAATGCCTTTAACACTAGCTGATCTTGAAAACTCATTGTTTAGTAATGAATTTAAAAAGAAAGAAGATAAATACTTTGCTAATTTAGTTAACACAAGCGCAGATAGTTCTGGTGAAGTTGTTTATGGCGCTTCTATATCTGGAATAAAAGGATACACTGCTGAGGTTAAATTTACAGCAACAAATAATAAAGATACTGGAAACAATGAATTGTTTGCAATATCTACAGAATTTAAAGAATCATCATATTAAATAAAATTAAATGAAATTAAAAGCAAGAACTTTGCTAGAACAAGATTACAACATGTTAGAAAAATGGTGGCTTGGTTGGGGTTGGCCTGTGGTAAGTAAAGAAATACTACCAGACAACGGCACTGGTGGAGTAATGATTGAACATGAAGGTAAACCTATAGTGGCTGGTTTTATATATTGGAGTAACTCTGGTATGTGCTGGTTTGATTGGGTTATATCAGATCCAAAAGGAAATAAAAGAGCAAGACCCTTTGCTGTTAAGTTTTTAATAGAAACTGTAGAAAAAATGGTTAAAGATGCTGGTAAAAAATGTATAATGTCAATAAGCAGAAGCAATAGTCTATTAAAAATACACAAAAAATTAGATTGGGTTATTGATGAAAAACCCTCACACGAAATGATAAAAAGAATAATTTAAAAATAACAATATGGCAGCAGTTACAGCAGCAGCAGTCGGCGGTGTACTATCAGCTGGCGCAGGAATGGTAGGCGCTAATCAAGCAGAAAAAGCAGCAAAAGGTGAAAGAAACAGAGCAAGAGCAGAGAAAAAACGTCTTGAAGACGAGTTAAGGGCTTTAGAAGATTCTAGACAACCTATAATAAATCCGTATGCCAACGTTAAGGATCTTAGTGGAAACCTTAGTAATCCTTATGCAAATTTAGGGGTAGCTACACAAGCTGCTGAGTTTCAAGCAGAGCAAGCTGAAATTGGTTTATCTAATACTTTAGATACATTAAGAGCAACAGGTGCAAGTGCGGGTGGAGCTACGGCATTAGCTCAAGCTGCTTTAGCTAGTAAAAAACAAATATCAGCAAGTCTTGAAATGCAAGAAGCTTCTAACCAAAGATTAGTTGCACAAGGTGACGAAAAACTACAACAGTTAGTAATGTCTGAACAACAGAGGTTACAAAATGCAGATGTAATGGGTCAACAGTTTATGTTTGGCGCTAGAGACAATAGAGAAAATCAAAAATTAAACAGAGCGGCAGGTATGTTAGACAACGCAACTGCTGATCAAAGATCTGCGGAAGCTGCTTATGGTCAGGCGCAAGGAGCTAAATTTGGCGCTGCACAAACTATGTTGGGTTCACTTCCTGGACTCTTCATGAAACCTTAGAATCTAAAAAAATAAATTATGGCTGGAGCATACGAAAATCCACAAAGAATAACAGGAGATACATACGCTAGTGCACTTACTAAGCAGATAGCAAATAACAATGCTGCAGTCTCTCAAAGAGCACAAATAAACGAGCAGGAAGCAAGAAGAGCTCAAGAAAAAAAAGAAAACGAACAACGTAGAATTATAGAGAACATGCAACGTGTTCAATCTAATGCTGATATTTGGAATTTAGAGCAAATGAATAAACTTGCTACAGCTCCTAAAACAAGCGCTATTCAAGACGAGTTAATGAAAACTTTAAATGATAGAATAGGTGTTGCTACAGATGCTCAGATTTATTTAAAAACTCAATTTGGTGACGAGAAAGCAAGAGTATCTGCACAGAAAGCTATAACTGACTACTACGATTTATTAAACTTAACTAAAACAGCAACAGAAAATTTTGCTGCAACTGGTAAATATTGGAGAGAAAACGCTGCTAAAATAGGTAAAGATATAACTATTATTGGAAGTACACCAGAAGAAATAGCTAATAATCAATTTTTTGTTAATGCGATAGGTAGTGTTTATGAGGCAGATTTTCAAATGGTTTATGATCAAGAAAAAAATGATATAATGATTAAGGTTTCTGGAAACGAACCTACTAGAACAGAAAATGGTGAATTAATTGAAGGCGATTACAGAGAAAAATATATTAGTGCTAGAGCTTGGAACGCTCAAACAGCAGAAGGAAAAGAATTTGAATTTGTATCTAATGTACCTCAAATAGTTGATGAAAGTTTAGAAAGAATGAAGCCGGCGGACAGAACGCCTAATAATGATGGACTAGGTATAATAAAAGCAAATGGTCAGTTTGCTGACAAATATTGGACTGGAGAAGAAATATATAAAGACAGAATTAATACTAGTACAGGTGGTTCTAGAAGAACAGAAGAAATTAGAAGATACCTAGATGTTGGTGCTGTCAGAAATGACATGCTTAGTATATTAAAATCTAAAGTTCAAGGTGTTAATGGAAACGTTCAACAAGCAGCTAACGCTTGGAATATAGATTTAAAACAATTAAATGAGGGTATAGAAAATGAATATCAAAATGTTCAACCTACAGACGAACAGTTTGAGCAAGTGTTGTTTGATCAAATACTAAAAGCTAGAGTTTCTGGTTTAGAAGTAGACGATCAGGGTAGATATTATATTTCTAGTGGTAGATCTATAGTTCAACCTAAAGCACGTAGCACACCTAAAGCTTCAAATATAGGTTATAGAACCACATATTATAACAATATTGTATTAGGTGCTGGAGATAGCAGTCAAAGTAACACTAGTGTAACTCTTGATAATTTAATGAAAATCACAGGACCAAGCGATAGATATATGACAAAAGATCAAACTTTTGACGTTTGGTTAAATACACCTTATGCTGATTTTGAAGGATCACCAACAAATAGAGAGCATTATGAAAATGAAGGTGAAAGTGCTCAAAGCGCGTTTGATAAATTAGTTCCTAGAAAAGGTTTATATAAAATAATAAGTAACAAACCAGTGTTTGCAGGTGATTATGATTTTGACAGCGCTGAAGAAAGACTTAAGTTTGCTTTAGATAATACCACAGCAAGTGAAAGAAAAGCTATTCAAAATGAAACAGTGTTATTCAAAAGAGCTAGACAAGTAGATTGGATGAGTGCAAATCCTAAAAGAACAGACGAAACTTTAGTTGAATATGCTGAGCGAATGGATAAAGCAATTAAATAATAAAACATGGAAATATATATCTTACCAAGCGGAGAAGAAGTAGATCTTACTGGATATCCTGAAAATCAAATAGTAATGTGGTTATCAAATAATCCTGGAGCTACAAAAAAAGCTGGGGGCAATGCAGCGGGTGCAAATGCAACGCCTCAGAACAACATGTTCGCACCTCAAGAAGATACGGAATCAGTTTCGGAAACTATTTCTTTGGACTTACCAACAGGTAGTCAAGAAGATCTATATGGTTTACCAGAAAATATAACACAACAAAGTAGCAATATTAGAGGTGCTTTACAGAATCAGTTTGGTAAGTATAATGAAAAAGATTTATTACCTACCGAAAGATATGGAGACAGCATGGCTTCTCAACCTTTTTTTGATGATGACAATATACAAGCTGCTGTAGATAATAATTTTATAACTGAAGATGATTTAATTATAGCTGGTTATAAAGAAAGTCCTGAAGCTATATCTGTATTGCAACTAGTAAGTGATGATGAAAAAAACAGAGCTAGAAGAAAAATAAGTGCTTTTCAGTCTAAAAGTGATAGCGAGATAGACAGTTACATTGATTTAAGAAAATTAAATCAACCTTATATATATGAAGACTCATATGTTGCTGAAAACGAGCAGGTAAACGAAGGAATGAAAATGTATTCTCCAGAACTAGCTGAAATGCTAGGTGAAGGAACTTCTTTTGTTGATGAAATGTACGACAATGATGCTCTTTCAAGTAGAAATATAAACACTAGAGATTTTGGAGGTTTTTTACAAGCTAAAGGTTATGATAAAGATTTAAAAAGATTTCTAGAGTTAGACATGGATAAGAGAAATTATGGTAATTATTATAAACCAGAACTAGCTCTTGAAGCAAAAAAACTACAGTACTTAAACTTATATGTTAACGATCAACTTCAGAGAGATATAAAGCAACAACAGTTGATGTATGAAAAACAAACTGGTATTGATCCAAAGACTATAAATAAAAAGTTTAATATTTCCAATGAAAATGTTTTATTACAAGATTATGAAAACTTAATAAAACAAGAATTTCCATTAATATCTGTAAAACTAGAAGAACAAGACGAAAAAAACCAAATAGAGTATCAAAAACTACTGGAAGATGGCGGTAATATTGGTGCTGGTAAATTTTTATTAAATCTAGCAGGTGAAGGTTGGAACGGGTTAAGTGGTGCTATAGAAAGTTTTAGCGCAAGTGCATATGGTTTATTGCCTGGTGACTTTTTTGAAGGTGTTTCAGAAAGTATCAGAACAGAGTTAGCTCTAGAAGAAATGGGTGTTGTTGGTACTAAATACAATACTTTTGGTAGATACGTTAGTGCTATAGGTTATGGATATTTAGATCCCGAAACTAATATTGAATATGTTATAGATTCTAATAACCAAATAATAGATACAACTAATAAATTAAATGCAACTCCTTTTTTAACACAAGAACAACAAGATAATATAAGAACTAAAGCTAGAAAAGGAAATAGAAAAGTATCTTCTTTTAGTGTATTAGGTGCTTTTGATGCTGGTGCTAATGTTATAGGTGATTTGTTTTTTCAAATAGCCTTAACAAGAGGAATGGGCAATGGTATAAGGGCAGTTGGTGGTTTTACTAAAGGATTAGGTGTTTTAGGAAAAACAAGAAGTTTTTTAAAATCAGTACCTATTAAAAAAAATATGGCTGATGCTATAATAGGTCAAAGTACTTTAGGTTTTTCTAGAGGATACGAAGAAACATTAAAGCAAGCTAGACAAGCTGGTATAAATGATCAAGAGGCAAGTCAATTAGCTTCTATAGCTTCTATACAAACAGGTATATTATATGCTTTAACAGCTCCTATATCGCCTCAAACAAAAGCAACGGATGCTATTTTTGGTAAAATAAAAAACGAATACATAAAAGAATCTTTAGAAGCATACGTTAAAGGTGGTTTTAGAAGCTTTGGGCAAAAGTTAGCGTCAGGCGCTAAAACTCTTTTTAATTTAAGTGGTGAAGGTATTAAAGAAGTTTTTCAAGAAAACATACAGCAGTCAGGTGAAACATTTGTTGTTAACAAACAAGTAAATGAATCCGCTGGTAAAAAAATAATGAAAGATACTATGTCTATGCAAGATTTTATAGACACTACTGTGCTTTCGTTTTTTGCTGGTGCAATAATGCCTGGCGCTGGGGTAGCTGTAAAAGGTGCTAAAAAATCAGCTAGGCAATTACTAGGTATGGGTGCTGTAGATAGATTTAACAATTTAAGTTTGTTATCTTATAAGAAAAAGAAAGTTAAAAAAATATTAGCAGATCAAGTTAATCAAGGTATATATACTCAAGAAGAAGCAGATCAGGTTTTACAAGAAATAGATGCTTTTAATAACAACATAAATAGAATGCCTACCGACATAAGCGCTCGAGCTGCTGAAGAAATACTAGGTGATCTTAACGAAGTTGGTAAACTAAGAAATCAACGTAAAACAGAGGACAAATCTTTTAATGCAGCTACAGACGAAAGAATAAAAGCTTTAGATGAGAAAATACAAAGAGTATATTATAATGATTTAACTGCTAGAAAATCAGGAATAATAACTGCTGCGATAAAAAAAGGTATTATAACTAATACTGAATGGAAAGAAGTTAATTCTGTTCAAGAAGCTAAAGATTTTTTAATAAACGAATTAAACTACACCCCTGAAAAAGCAGATTTTACTTCACAACAATACGGAAGTATAATAGATTTTGATGGGAAAAAAATTGTTTTAATAAACAATGACAAAGCCGCTAAAGGTGGAAGAATAGGGGTTAAACAACATGAATTTTTACATGGCTTAATTTATGAAACAATAAAAAATGATCCTGAAGCTGCTATATTATTAGGTAAATCTTTATTAGGTGAAATACTTAAAATACAAGAAAGACTTTCTAATAATGATTCTAAATTAACTGCTTTGCCTGCTAAGTTTTTAAAAGATTTTACTGGTTATATAAATTATTATAAAAACAGTATTGCTGGAATTGAAGCAGATTTAAAAGCTGGAACAATAACAAAGTCTGAATATAATAATAAAGTATCAACAGAACTAGGTAAACAGTGGGAAGAAGTTTTAACTCTTTATTCTGAAGCTATAGATGTTGGCGCTGTTACATATAATGAAGATGTTTTTACTAAATTAGCAGATGTATTTAGACAGGTTTTACAATTTCTAGGTGTTAGAGATGTTAAATTTGGTTCAGGTAGAGATGTTTATAATTTTATAAAAGACTACAATAAATCTATGAACAATAGAGTTATGTCTTTAGATAAAAATAAGGCATTTAAAAAATTAGGAACAAAAGGTGCTGAAGTAGATAAAAAAGCTTTAAAAAAAGAAACTAATGAACTTCTTGATGAAAAGAAAGTTTCAAAACCAAAGCCGGTTAAAGAACCTGTTAGTCAAGATAATTATACTTTTGATGAAAAATTTGCATTAAAAACAACTTCTAGGTCTAATGCTGATGAGTTTAAAAATACTATAAACTCTAAATATAATAAAAACAAATGGGCAAACATAGCACCTGATGATATAGTTTTCTATGAAATATTAGAGCAATATGAAACACCAATACTTTCTAAAGCTCAAACATTATACGGATCTCTACCTGATTACAGTGCTGAAGACATGTTGCAAGAAACTCAAATAGCTTTATTACCTCATATAAGAAATTTTAATAAAGAATTTTTAAATCTTAGAGAAAACAAAAGAAAAGAGTTACAAGATGATAATTTAAGTTCTAATGAAATAAACAACACTTTAAATAAATTAGACGAAAAAGGTTATAAAAACAAAAAAGGAGAACTTATAACTCAAAATGACAATTTAAATGGTTGGATAAATTCTCAACTTAGAAATAAAATGAAAGCAGCGCTTAAAACAGGTAGCGTTACTTCACAAAAATACACAACTGATATAGATGACAGAATAACAGCATCCATTTTAGACGTAGATAATGATGTTTTAGAGCAAGAAAAACAATCTTATGAAAAAGATCAAGATCAATTAATTGAACTGCTTAAAGATCCTAATTTTGGCTTTACAGATGTAGATGGAAAACCTATAGAGATACAAGGTATACCGGTTGGTGGTGATTTTGCTCTCGATGCAAATGACCCTGGTATAGCTGTTAACAGAAGACTAGCAACGGTTTCTGACCCTAAAGAAAGAGCTGAACTAGAAAGACAAAAAAGAGATTTAAAAAGAGGTTTAGAACTAGAAAACAAGCAAAGCTTAACAAACGCTGAAGCTAAAGAATTAAAAGAATTAAAGTCTTTTAAAACATACAGTCTAGGGTCTGGCGGAATGGTTAAAACATATGAAGCTTATTCTGAGTTAGTTAGTCCTGCTAAAATTATAGTAGCTGAAGTTAAAAGAGAAATATTAAACTCTCGTAACATTGAAAATCTAGACTTTAAAAACTTTAAAGAAAAATTAGCTATATTATCACAAACACTAACAAGAAGAATGACTTTTAAAAATTCTTCTTCATTAGAAAGTTTTATGTTTGATAATTGGAAATTAATATTTGATGTTATAAACAATCCTATTGATCCAGTAACAGGTGAGTCTACTTACGCAATAAAAAAATTACCACCAAGACTTAAAGATTCTGATAATCAAGGAAAACCTAGAAAAATTAAAAACTTAAATGTTGCTAGTTTTTTACAAAACTATTTTGGTTTAGACGAAGCCACTAGAATAATAGACAAGCTAGCTAAAAACAATAAGCAAAAACTATTAAACAGCTTTGACCCTGTGGAGCAAGGTAGAACAGGTAAAACACTGTGGGCTACTGCTTATTTTGACAGAAGAACAGCTTTGATGGAATTATTTGGAGATGTTCTTGTTTTGCAAGAAGCTAGAAACGCAGTAAGAGATGATGCTTTTTTAGAACAATTATCTAAAAGAAATGTTGATTTATACAGAGATCTTAAAAACACAAATATAAGAAACAAAGTTTTAAACAACTTAGCTAGAGGTAAATCACCTAGTGTTAAGTTTAGTTTAAATACTAAAGCAGATTTAAAATGGTCTGATAGTAGTATGATACCTGGAGATCCAAATTCAGATCAAATGTATAATGCTTCTTTTGTTGTTAACGGTAAAACTTATTTACTTAACTTAATGCCTAAAGGAAAAGACAGTTATGAATTTCAATTTGCGTTAATGAAAGATGTAACTTTTGATAGGTCTGGAGAAACTATTACAGGTACAATACCATCAACAGAAATATCAGGAACTGGTGATTCTTTTAAAGTAATGAGTATTGTTGCCAATGGATTATTAGAGGCTGTAAATAAGTTTAATATAAAAAATATAACTTTTGATTCTGAAGCTAAGTCTAGAACTAGATTGTATGGAAGATTAGCTAACATGTTTAGATCAAGATTTAATTACGAAGTTAATGAAGCAAATGAACAAGGAATTGTTTTTGATGAATTTACTTTAACAAACAAGCAGTTTAAGCAGTCTATAAAAGATATAAAAAGAAACTCTAACAAAGAATTTAGAGAAAGATTTACTTTAGATAACGGCTCTTTGAATAACGCTAAAGGATCTGATTATTTATCTTCTACAGCTGATGTTAATGATCAATTGTTTATGGCTGAAACTATAGATGATGCAACTAGAAAAACTATAAAGTTTAATAAAAAAGCTATTAAATTTAATGTTCCTGATTTAGGCAACATGAATGACAAAGCTATTTCTTATTATTTAATAGATAAAATATCCCAAGGTTATAATGATTTTTACTTTAAAAACAACGCTAATTGGAAAGGTAAAATGTCTAGAAATGTTATAGAAACAGGTGATATTAAATTTAGTTTAAATAACGAAAGAAACGAATACAGTAATAACCTTTCAAAAGGGTTAAATGAAATAATTGAAGAAAACTACAATATAAATGTAGACGAGGTTTTTTCTGAAGAAAGAGGTAAAATTTTAGGTAAACTTGTTGGGGGTAATAACGTGTGGCTTCCACCTGGTGATTCAGATTTTTTAGGTCTTATGTATATGATAGCCTCTGGTAAAGGTAAAAAAGGAGAAAAACAATTAAAATGGTTAAACGATAACTTAATAAAACCTTATTCTGAGGGTATGTTGAATATGGTTGAAGCTAAAAATGTTGCACATAGAGATTTTAAAAACCTATTAAAGAAAAACAAAGGAATAAAAAAATTATTAGCAGAAGATTCTGGGTACAGTGGTTTTTCATTAGACACTGCTTTAAGAGTTTATCTTTGGAAAAGAAATAGAATTGAAATACCAGGTTTAGATAGTAAAGATATAATGTTTTTAAGTAACATAATTAGAAAAAACTCAAAACTAAAAAGCTTTGCGCTAGATCTTGAAAAAATATCTAAAATGAAAAACAACTGGATAGAACCAAGTAAAGGTTGGAGTTCAGGAAATGTATTAAGTGATATACAAGACATACTTAATTTTTCTAATAGAGAAAAGTTTTTATCAAGATGGATTCAAAACAAGGAATTAATATTTGATAAAGAAAACTTATATAAACTAGAAGCTGCTTTAGGTGCGGATTTTGTTACAGCTCTTAAGGATATTACAAAAAGAATGCAAACTGGTAAAAACAAACCAAAAGAACAGAGCGCTTTTGTTAATTGGTTAAATGGATCTGTTGGTGTTACAATGTTCTTTAACATGAGATCTGCTTTATTACAAACAATCTCTGCAACTAACTTTATAAACACTACAGATAATAATGTGTTTGCAGCTGCTAAAACTTTTATTAATCAAAAACAGTTTTGGAGTGATTTTACTACCCTTTGGAAATCAGCTTACTTGTCAAATAGAAGAGAAGGAATGCTTAGTGATATTCAAGAAGCAGAACTCATTGATGTTGTTAATGATCCTAGAAACAAAACATTTGCAGGTAAAACAAAAGCTGCTATAGCTTGGGTTTTAAAGAAAGGTTTTATGCCTACTAGATTTGCTGATAGTTTTGCAATAGCACTTGGTGGTTCTAGTTTTTATAGAAATAGAATAAAATCTTTAGTTAAACAAGGTGTAGAAATTGACGCTGCTGAATCACAAGCAATGAGAGAATTTTACGAAGCAGCTGAAATAAGTCAACAATCTGCTGATCCTTCTAAAATATCTCAAACTCAAGCCTCAATACAAGGTAGATTAATTTTGGCTTTTCAAAACACGCCGCTTCAATATGGAAGAATAATAAAAAATTCAGTTGTTGATTTAGCAAAAGGAAGAGGTGACTGGAGAAATAATGTAGCTAAAATAACTTATTATGCTGCTTTGCAAAACATGGTGTTTAACTTTTTACAAAATGCGTTGTTTGGAATGTGGCTAGATGATGATGAGTATGCAGATGAGAAAGGAAAATATGATACAGGTAAGTATAGAGCTGTAAATGGAGCTATGGATACTCTTCTTAGAGGTTCTGGTTTAAAAGGAGCATTTGTTGCAGCTATTAAAAATGTTGTATCTAAAGCTATAGAATTAAACGCTGATCCTAAAGGTAGATATAAAAGTGGAAAACTACTTGTTGAAGCTTTAAACGTTTCACCTCCGGTTGGTATAAAAGCAAGAAAATTAATGAAAGGCTGGGAATCTATTCAATACAATAAACAAGAGGCAGAGTATTTAGGTTGGAGTTTAGATAACAAATATTATCTTCAAGCAGGAGCATCTATTACCTCGGCGTCTATAAATCTACCTTTAGATAGATTATATATAAAATCAGAAAACCTAAAAGACGCTATGAATACTCAATACGAAACTTGGCAAAGACTAGCTATGCTAGCTGGTTATAGTAAATGGAACTTAGGTATAGAAGATGGCGATAACAAGAAATCTAGTGATGGCCTTAATTTTGACACAATAAATTTTGGTGATTCATTAAAGTTTGATAAAATAGAATTTTAAAATGAGAGAAATAAACAAAATAATAGTACATTGCTCTGCTACACAAGAAGGCAGAGATTTAGATGCAGCTGAAATAAACCGGTGGCATTTAAAAAGAGGCTGGAAAGGTATAGGTTATCACTATGTTGTATTATTAGACGGTACAATTGAGTATGGTAGAAATATATATGAACAAGGAGCTCATGTTAAAAACCACAATAAAGGATCAATAGGAATTTGTTATATTGGAGGCGTTGAATCAGAACGTGGTTCTAATGGAAAATGGATAGCTAAAGATACTAGAACATCTGAACAAAAAGAAAGCTTATTACTATTGCTTAAAACATTAATAAAACTGCATCCAACCGCTACGATACATGGGCACAATGAGTTTTCATCAAAATCCTGCCCTTGCTTTGATGCCAATAAAGAATACTGTAATATAACTAACGCCTCAATATAAAAAAATGGATATTCAACAAATAAAACTTTACATTATAAACGCATCAACATTAGGAGTAACAACATTTACTAATATAGAAATGGGATTAAAAGTAGTATTATTATTAGTAACAATAGGTTATACTATAGACAAATGGATTAAATTAAAAAAAAATAAATAATATGTGGAAATTAACTAAACAATATTGGATTGACGTATGGAATTTACTTTGGAGCAAAACTAATATAGATGAAAAAGCTATAGCTACTGTAAAAGAAATTAAAAAAAGATACAAACTTACTGCAAAAGAACTTCAAGACGTTGCTAAGGCTATAAAAGAAGTTGGAGATCAAATTGGTGATATACCAGATGCTATAAAAGGAAAAGCTAGAGCAGGTAGAAAAACAAAAAAATAATTATGCCAGATCCTTATAAATTACTTAAAAAAATTAAAAATTCGCCAGGCACTATAGAGTCTAAATTAGCGTATGAATTAGGTAACCCTAAGAAAAAAGCAGTAACTAACATAAAAAATAGATATGATGGTGGTGAATGGGGCATTGAACAGGATGCGCCTAGACATGTTACAACAGCTCAATACACTACTGAAAGTTTAAGAAATAAACTTCCATTTGGCTTAGGTAATTCTATAATGGGTAGAGGTTTAGCTGCTTTTGGAGCAAATGTTTTAGGCGCTGCTCATGAAGCTAAAGCTGGTTATTCATCTGTAAAAAAAGGTAAATCTAGTGTTAAAGATGCTTTTTTAGAAAGCGTTGAAGATTTAACTAATAATCTTGCAGGCTCAGTGGTTGGCGCTTTTGGAAACTCAAATATGGATAATAGTAAAAATAAAACAATAGATAAAATGATAAAATATCTTCCAGATGGAAAATATAAATCAAAACCTTAAAAAAATGGAAGACGAAGAATTAATAACAAGAAGAACAGGCCCGGTTGATGAAAGCAATGGTATTTTAAACAAAGTATCTAATCTTGTATCTGATAACAGCACAAATGAAAGATTAGCTGAAATTGAATTAACTAGAAATAGAATGAATAATGAAAGTGTTCCTATTACACCTGAAGAACAACACGAGCAAGGTTTATTAAAAGATATTCCTAAAGAGATGATGAATCAAAGATTAGGAAGCTCAGGTAGTTTAGGATTAATACTAGGAGGAGGAGCTAAAAGTCTTTATAATATGGGTAAATTTCTAGCTAAAAATATTGGTAAAAAAAGTATTGCAAAAGGAATTGATAATGTTCTTTAAAAAACAAGGAACAAAATAAAATAGGCGTACCATACCTAAAGTTCCTAAAAAAGAAGGGCCCTCATTACGAGAGCCCTTTTTTTATTACAATAACTAATAGTTATAACTTTTTAACCATCACAAGCTACACAATCCTCATTCATTGCTTGTTGTGCAATATCACCTCTTAAAACAGATTCTGTCCGCGTATAATATAAGGTTTTAACACCTTTTTTCCATGCTTCAAAATGAACTTTATTAATCCACTTTGGTGTTGCTACACTAGGAAAAGCTAAGTTTAAACTAACTGACTGATCTACATATTGCTGTCTTAGTCCAGCTTGATTAACTAATTCTAGTTGATTAATTTCCTTAAAAGTTTTAAATACCTCCTTTGCGGGTGTTTCGTGCGCCATAACAACATCATCAAGCTCAATAATATTTTGCACACTACCACCGTCAGCCATGATCTTATCCCATGTTTCATTGTTATTTATTTTAAGTTTTCTTAATAGTTTTAACAAAGTAGGGTTCTTACGTATAAAGGTTCCTTTAGCTGTCTGTTCTGTAAAAACATTTGCCGCCCAAGGTTCTATACCCGGCGAAACATTGCCACTAAGCTTGCTATTAGAAACAGTGGGAGCCACAGCGCGTAAATGAGTATTACGCATACCAGTTCCAGAACACCATAAAGGTTCTCCATAAGTTTCT
>UPTN01000069.1_pt1 | contig 52788 bp, 70 predicted proteins | sample 2160111 | NCBI WGS metagenome assembly UPTN01 (sample SAMN06265058, study PRJEB28932) | marine metagenome | isolation source: Columbia River Estuary | place: USA:Columbia River Estuary, USA | collected 2014-05-05
ATGGCCTACCTTTGTTCTATCCTATGACAATGTAGTAGATACCTTTAGAGGTGATGGCGAATACTTATCATCTGTCATTAATCCATACCAGAGAACACTTCTTCAGAACAAATATTGGAACAAATTAAAGTCTTATAAGTATGATGTGTATCCAAACCCACCAAGCAAGGATGTTGCTATCGTGGTATTTCATGGACGCCCAAGCATAGAGCAAGCTTTTACTGAAACTATTGAAACTCCAATGGCAACATTTGAGCCTCAGGTATGGATTAAGGATTATTGGAATAATGAGTAGAGTTGCCCATGTTATAGGTAATGGTGATCAGGCGCAGTTGTATACACCTTCCAAGGGTATTAAGATTGCTTGTAATCAACCACCCATGTCTATACCAAATCTATTTGCGTCTTGTATCGTTGACTTTAAAATGTCAGCGGCACTCACTGAAGGCAGTGTAGAAATCCCCGGAGATTGGGTACTAGGTTATAGACCTAAGATCTGGTATGATCAAAACAATGGCAACTTTAAGATGCGATTTGGTCATAAGATAAAAGAGTTCTACACATATCTACCACCATACACTAAACTGTTTCCTGATGAGAACGAAGGAAATATGTATACAAACTTCAACTGTGGTCACCTAGCAGTTCATTACACTGCAAATAGATTAAAGCCTGAAGAGATCCATATGTATGGATTTGACTCTATATTTGATATGAACTTAAGAAGTTATACCGATTTTGTATTACAGTCTGATAGAGAGGCTACTAACAACGTAAGGTTAGCAGACAGGTGGAGACCTATTTGGAACGGAATATTTGGTGAGTTTAAAGATATCCGATTCGTTTTACATCACAACCACGATCAATCTAAAATACAACTACCTGATAACGTTGAGGTTTATACTCATAAAAGAGGTTGACAATAAAAGATTCATAGTGTAATCTATACGTGTAACAACGAGAGATTCTTATGATAGTTGAGTTCGAAGGTAGATTTTCCCAAAAAAGACAAGACTTGATTTGCTCCGCTATAGGGTTTGCGGCAAAGAAGTTGTTCCCTTCAGAAGATGCTGTTTATATAAATATTCAAGCCATCAACAAAGAAGGACTTTGCGGTGATGTAATGTTTGAAGACGATAAGGATTTTACCATTCGTCTTAACAGAACTCTTTCCATAACAGATTTAATAACTACAGTTCTACATGAACTAGTTCACGTAAGCCAATACCTCAAGTATCTTGTTATGGATTTTGAGAGTGATTACGAAGATCGGTGGCAAGAGGTTGAAGCCCATGCGATGGAGAAGGAACTATTAAAGGAATACCTAAGTGGAAGTAAGTAACGAGCTAGACAAGGTGTGTATTGATATTATTGACAGTAATTCAAACATGACAGTGCCATGGTATCTTATGGCATCTTATGCTTATTATGAAGAAGACGATCCTATATTAACTGACGGATCTTTTGACAGACTTGCCAAAAGAATACTAAACGAGTGGGATAATATATCTCATGTACACAAAGACTTTCTAAATAAAGATATGTTAGAGGCTGGGACGTACACTGGAGAATATCCATCACAAATAAAAGGAGCACTTGAAAGTGTTAGACAATCATACAAATAGTGATGATGGTCCTATTGACGATATTTCAAATGAAACTTTAAGTGGGTGGACAAAACGTGATAGTGCCAGTAAGACAGATTTATCTGCACTAGGAATAAACCTAGAACCTGATGATCCTTTACTGGATTCTATGGTTCGATTTGAAAAGTAATAGGGGATATTGAATGACTGCTAAAGAACTTACAGCGCATCTAAAGAATTTGGGTATAGAATATATTGTAACAACACGTCCAAATGAAGATAGCCCCCACTTGATTGGTATAAGATTTTGGGTTGAAAAAGAAGAAAAGGACTTGACATCAAGTTAAACATATGCTAATCTATAAGAGTAACAAGGAGTGATTCGTATGTGGCAAGTAGAAGCAAAAAATCCTAACGGAGACTTTCATTTAGTCTCTTCATTAAGTCAAGCGGCGTCAAGGAAGTTGCATGGTGAGTTGAGCAACAGTGGCGAGTGGGCTTCTGTTCGGAGTTTCAGCATGGAAAGTGCTTCTTTGTTTTTGGAAAAAAGTCATGTTAGTTCACATGATTTTTCTTCGTTGGAGTAAATCATTATGCAAGTAACTAATCTACCGCTACATGGGTTTTCAACAGAATCGTTAAACAATAAAGTTGTGAGTGGCAATGGATTTACCCATGGTCAGTTAGCAGAAGCTTTTGATAAACTCACAGAGGATATGGATAACTGGAAGATGCCGATCAAGACTAAAATTGATTGCACTGAAGAAACTCTAATGAAAGATGCCTGTTCCTATTTCACTGGTTCATCACTTGAAATAGTTTTGATTGAGGGCGAAGTATTTAATGTTGAAGCAAAAGGCTACTATGTTATGGAAGCTGGATATTATAGAAGTATTCAATAAGGATATATTATGAACGAAGTTATGAAAACTGAAATACAGTGTATTGCTAGTGATCTTGATAGCATTATAGAAAATGCAAAAACTATCATGGAAGATGCTGTACGTGGCAACGATATTCAAGATTTGGATGATGATAAAATAATTTCACATCTCCAAGAGCATTTAGTTTATTGTAAGCACGAGGCTGATAATATAAAAGATCAACTCAAAGCCACTCAAGAACTTTTGTTAAAGCTTGTTGACGAAGATGAAATCTCTGAGATAATGGCTAAAATTAATCCATGTTATGTGGCCTAAAAAAAGACTTGACATCAAGTTAAACTTATGCTAATATGATGGGGTAATAAGGAGAAATATTATGAATGATTCGATTGAAAATCTTCTGGACGATATCAAAGCGTCTTATGCTGAACTAAAGAACTGGTCAAACGGTGATCCAGAAATCCGTAGTAATATGATTACTACATTTAACGAAGGTCTTAAGTTTAAAGTAGGCAAAAAATATATTAAGATTATGTCTGGTGGTTCTGTGTGGGGCTTTGTAGTCAACACTGAAAACGACAGTAAGTTTAAAATCGGAGATATTTTAAAGCCAGCGAGTTGGGCAAGTCCTACAAGAAATTCCGCACGTGGTAATATCGTAAACGGTGATTATAGTGTTTCTTGGACAGGACCACATTATCTAAAATAATCACCTAGTGTAGTAAGTGGACTTATGGTTAGTCATGGCATCTTACTGCACATCTTTTTACTTGACATCAAGTTAAATAAATGCTAATATAAAATGTAACCAAGAGAAAGTGATTCTAAATGGCATACATTACCCAAGAAATGAAAAAAGAACTTGCTCCAGCAATCAAATCTGTTTTGAAAAAGTTTGGAGTTAAAGGCACGATTTCTATTAATCACAGCACTTCTTTAAATGTGAACATCAAAGAAGGTGATATCGATTTCATTGGCATCTATAATGCTGAAGCAAAAAAACAAGTTGAGCGTGGTAACATAAGCTGGTATGGTAGAAAGATTACCACTGGCCATTACCAAGAAAATCCTTATCGGGTTTACGAACCTTATGATCGGGAGTTGACCATTGTAGAGAAGTTTATTAATGAACTTCAAGTTGCAATGCGGGGAACTATGTATTACAATAATGATGATATCATGACTGACTATTTTGATAGTGCTTACTTCATGGGTATCAACATTGGTAAGTGGAATAAACCTTATAAACTTACAGAAACCTCTTGACATTAAGTCAAGAGTATGCTAATATGATTCTGTAAGGAGAGAAAAATAAATGATTCATGTATCAAGTAACAAAACTATTTTGACTGACTGTGATGGCGTTCTCCTTGATTGGGAGTACGGCTTTGACTCGTGGATGCATCGGCATGGCTATTCAATAGTCGAAACTGGTGTCTACGACATTAACGTTAAGTATGGCCTTGAAAAGGCTGAGAGCAAGAAGCTAGTTCGGATGTTTAACGAGAGTGCTCAAGTTCGGAAGATGCCACCTTTACGGGACGCAATCAAGTATGTGAAGAAGCTTCATGAGGAACATGGATATGTATTCCATGCCATTACTAGTTTGAGTGATGATCCTTATGCCCAGCACTTACGGACTAAAAACCTTCGGGAGTTGTTCGGAGATACTGTTTTTGAGCGGTATGTCTATCTCGACACTGGTGCCGACAAAGATGAGGCTCTGTATCCTTATGCTGGTAGTGCGTGTTTGTGGGTTGAAGACAAGCCAGAGAACGTTGACCTTGGTATTGAGTTGGGGTTAGATGGTGTCCTGATTGGACACGAACACAACTATGGCTATAGTGGTAAAGCTCCAGTAGTTTATGGCTGGAAAGAAATTTACGAAATGTTAACTTAAGGGTTGACATTAAGTTAAACGTATGCTAATATGATTCTGTAATCAGAAAAAGGTTTATTATGACATCTATGACACAACTTGCCGCTAACGAACATTTTACAAATCAAATGGAAAAATTCAATGAAGTTAGGCACACTGAAGGTCTAAATACTACATGGTCTATCTATGAGGTATCTGATGTGTATGCTGAAGCGGCTATTAAAACGGCTGGTAAGAAAGTTGTTTATGAAACCGTTGATCTAAACGCAAGTGATGAAGAAGTTGCGGCTGACCTTCTTGATGGTGGTCACAGGTCTTCAGCAGTATATTCTTCTTTTGTTGGTGGAGATACTTGGTTAGATTTATGGAAAGCGGCTGAGAGTGTTATTAAACAATCTGGAACACATCATTCTTTTATTGAAGACTTCACTATGAATGACGATGGAACTATAGAGTTAACAACAGGTTCTTAAGGAGAACATTATGAAACACTCACTAGCATTTTTGATGGTCTTAGGATTTTGTAGTCCAGCCCATGCAAGTGACGTAACTAATATTAAAATTTACGATCACACCAAGCTTGTGACTCAATCCGTTCCAGTAACTGAACGTAGATGCCAAGATGTAAACGTTCCTATATATCAACAAAGCCAAGGCGCAAGCGGTGGAGATCTGTTGGCGGGTATACTGCTAGGTGGCTTACTAGGAAAGGCCGCTACTAAAAAAGATAAAGGTGCGGCGGCTGGTGCAGTAATTGGTGGCATCATTGCAAACGAGAATGGTAAGAAGACTAGGGTTACTGGATATAAGACTGAAGTACATTGTAACGATATCACAGTATACCAGAACAGTAATATAGAAACTTATAGTCATTCAACTATTAGGTTTTTTCTAAATGGCAAGCGTTACAACGTTCCATTCCAAAAATAAATATCTTAGGGAGATATATAATAATGTCTAGTGAAGTTCACATTAGAAAAGGCTTAATAAAATATTACGAAGGTATCATTGGATTAGCAGAAGCTAATGTTAAGATATACTTTGAGAACTCAGTTGGTATCGGAGAACATTCTGATATTCTTGAAGCAGTAGATAGCGAACTCGACAAGATTGCTTCCGCTCAAGATAAGATTGATGTTCTGGAGCATCATTTTGGTCCAAAGGAATATAGTTTTGGCTAGTATATCTCTTACTGATGATGCTAAGAAATATATGAAAGAAGTCGGAAAACCAAACGTATCACTAGCCGTAAAGGGTGGTGGTTGCGCTGGTTTCCAATATGAGTGGGGTGTCACAGATAAAGACGCTACCATAGAAAACCTTTGGCTTGATCCTATGGCTGAGATGTTTGTTTTTGGTTGCACTATAGACTATGTGAATGAACTTGGTGGATCTTATTTAAAAGTGGTTAATCCAAATGCCACAGCCAGTTGTGGGTGTGGAGAAAGTTTTGGAGTTTAAAAAGGAAATAAAATGTTATTCGGTTTAATGCTAGGTTTGTGGGCGGCAGAGAATGAAGAGTTCTTTACTGTTACACAGGAAAATGCTAACAATGGTTACACGTGGGAAGTTATTGAAGGTTGTAGAAAACCTCATTATCGCAATGAAGTCTATTTAGAAGACGCTAATGGAGACGTGTGCTACGTCCAGACCCCACCTTCTACAAATTAATAGTTATAGGTTTCTTAGCTCAACTGGATAGAGCAACTGCCTTCTAAGCAGTAGGCTACTGGTTCGAGTCCAGTAGAGACCACCAGAGCCGTGTGCCAGTTGTTCTGGCTCTAGTTGGGGGGCAATCCCCAATGATTTGAAGTGGTGTCACTACCACAAAAAAATAGCCCCCTATCTGGGTTACGACTACGCTACAGAGATAGCGGAAAGCTGGGTGCCAGTGATTTAAGTTGGGAGTTTCGTGATAACCAAACGGCTCCCAACATCTCTTTTATCCCAAGTAATAAAGTGTTATAAATACAATGAAACAGTAGAGTAGAATCTTATGCAATCATTCCTTAACTATTTGAACGAGACCGTTGGATCAAAGGGTCTTCAGTATGAATTAAAAGTTCATACTGCAATGAAAAGCGCAAAGATAAGAGGATTGAATGTAGGAGATAAGCCCGGTGCTGGTTTTAGCAATCAAGGTGCTGGTGATATAGAAGCAACTTATAATGGTAAACCATTTAATATAGAAATAAAAGCATCAGCAAAAGATCAAATGGGTGGTGGATCTTTTCGATACGATATGGCATCGGGTGTGTTTAGTCCTGTTGGAGATAAATTTGATCCTGACGATTTAGATGTTATGTTTAAAGCGGCTAACTCTAAAAGAAGTGCCATTAATGATTACATTAAAGCGGCAAGAAAAACAGAGCCAAGAGAGTTTACTAAACATATATCTGGAGTTCCTATAAAAGTATCTACTGAGGCAAGAGGCGAATTAAAAAAACAAGGTCTTACTGGCAAGATTGCTACCAATATTAAAATGTCAACGAAGTTTATTGTTAATCACTATAATAAAAAAGGTGTGTACTATATTCAAGTTGGTGGGGCTGGTCTATTTTACATGGGAAAAAATCCTTTGAGATTAGATGTTCCAGAATTAAAAGCAGAAGTTCAAGTTGAAATGGGACTTAGATTTGCTGGTAGTAAGTTATTCTTTAACACTGAACCTGAGAAAACTCCAGCAAGAGCGGCTGGTCTTAGATTACAAGGAAGAATGTTGACCAAAGCAAAGAGTAAATATAGTTTAGATAATGCTGATGATCTTAAAAAACTATTTCCTGAGGGATTAAAGTAATGCAAAATTTTTCTTCATTCATAGACGAACTAGTAGATGGTGTAAAGGTATCTGATCCTATCAGGGAACAGTATATCGAAGCGCAGTACGAAGAACTATTAGAGAAACTTATTACATTTGGTGGTAAAGCCTATCCTAAGTTTGGTAACGTGGTTATCATGGCTGGTGGTGCTGGATCAGGTAAAGGTTTTGTGAAGGATACTCTGGTAGGCATTGAAGGTTATACTTTTGATGTAGATGAACTAAAAAGACTTGCAGTTGCTTCTCCTATGATTCAAAAGCGTGTGAAGAAAGACTTAGGTAAAGACATAAAAAAAATAGGATCTAACTTAAGCAATGAAGACAATGTTGGTAAACTTCATGCTATTGTAGGTGACTATTTAAATCTTGATGATAGGCGAATGAAGACTTTGTATACTTCTATAATGACTGCGCCACCTGATAGAAAACCTAATATAATATTTGATGTGACTTTAAAAGACTTGCAGAAGTTAGAGAAGATTACACGACAAGTATCTGCTATCGGATATCCTAAAGAGAATGTCCACATTGTTTGGGTGGTAAACGATATTGAAGTTGCAAAGACACAGAACAAAGACCCTAAGAGAGGACGTGTAGTTCCCGCAGATATTCTAGTGAATACTCATAGAGGGGCTTCTGCTACTATGAATGATATTCTCAATATGGGTAAAGGTCTACGTAAATATATGGATGGAGACATAGCGTTTGCATTTAATAAAATTGGTGTTGATAGCAATCTTGCTAAGTCAGGTAAAGGTGGACAGTATGTTGTAGATGCGAACTACTTCTATGTCAAACGTAGAGGTAAACCACCGACACCAGTAGCAAAACTAGAAAAAGATATCCGTATGAAGATTACTAAATATGTTCCTAAAGGAATTGATTGGTAATGCTGTCATTCAAACAACACTTAACAGAGGCACAGTGTGACCTGATAGGCATGAAGCAGATACAACAGTTCGAAAAGATTGTTGATCAACTGTTTAAGAAGTTTGATATTGACTTCAAGTTCACCAGACACTTTGCTGATCGTATGAGTGATGAGCGTAACAATCCTTGTATAACGCTCAAAGAACTAGCAGAGTTCATTAAGAAGATCTATGCAAAGCAGGGCAAGTCTCTGAAGGGCATAGCGGGTGCTGAAGCTGTTGTGAAAGACATTCAGAAAGACTTGAACATTCCTGTTGCAGTCACGTATGACCAACGTAATGATGAGTTTGATGTTGTGATGAAAACAATAATGCGTAAGAAAAACTTCAAAACGCCAAACAAAATCATTAGATATTAAGAGGAAACAATCATGGCATTTGTAAATGTAACTAATGGTGCTGGAGCCGCAACTGGTTGGCAGTATAATAACTCACCATCAGACCCCGGAGCAACTAGTCCACTAAGACCATTGTGGCAGAAGCAAACCAATGGTATTAGGACTGATGGAACGCACAAAGTTTATACTGAAGTGCGTAAAACTGGAGAAACAGCCCTTCGTGGAGAGTTAAGTAAAACTCATTGGGACTCTAGAACTTAAAAATAACACTTGACATGAAGTTAAACTTATGCTATCTTATAGGAGTAATAAGATAGAAAGCGAATCATTATGCAAGCGCAAGTTATGAAAATCGACATTGACAGTTTTGAAGGTTCTATTCCAGTAGGGTATGATCTTGTTGAGTATGAGAAGGGCGAAAATCCATTGCTAGAAGGTATGATTCTCTATGGTTTCGATGAAGTAGAGAGCATGGGATATAAAAACCCACAACACGCTTTTGTTAAAACTGATCCTATGGATATGGTGTAATAATGATACAGCGGATAGAAGACATTCATCAACCATTAGAATCTGCCAAACTTGACATGGGAGATATGCTTGAAGGACCATCTGAAATGGAAAAGCAAGTTTTAATCTGGATCAAGGCTTGTCAAAATAATCTCAGTCAACTATTAGTTGCCCAAGAGAAAGATCCTTCTGATCAAGGCCAAAGGGCTGTTTGGGCCACTGAAGGTATGATCGAAGACTTTCAAAAAGAACTCAAGTGGATACGGAGTATATAATGAAAAACTTACTAGAAAATTATGTATACGGAATTATTATTGTTGGTCTTATTTTAATGTGGACGATTGGTATGGTAAAAGGCTGGTGGTAAATTACAAAACTAGTTATTCAGACTTCTTTAAAGCTATAGAATATGCTGTTGATATATGTTATCCATCTGAAGCCATTCCCGTACTTGGTATGGGGAGTGGCACAGATAGTGGAACTATAGCAACGGCTCTTCATGCTTCTAATAAAAAGTTCACTCTATGTTGCGTGGAAGGTAATGAGAACCTTGATGTTTTACATGATAGAATAAAATACTTAGATGTTCCAACAAAAATTATCCTAGATCAAACAGATGCTGAAGTAAATGAAGCATGGGATGATATGGAAAAGGCTGGATTTACTGATGCTGAATTTGGTAAGTATCGACCTCAAAGTCATTTCATTTTAAGTAAACATATACCTAACTCATATCTATATTCTGGATTAGGAACTGACGAATTTTATACTAATAACTTTATGTTACTATGTGAATTCATGCATTATTCTCATAGAGCCTATAATCATTTTAATATACAGACAATATTTCCTTTGCTAAGAAATGAAGTATTCTTGGAATTTTATTTGCTTCATCCTGATATGAGAGCAAACTACAAACAACCGTTTGAAGAATATATGAGATCTAAGAACTTTGCTGTAGACGAAACCAAAAAGAATTTTAGTATACAAAAAGGTCGATATCCAAATTCTATGAATGTTAGGGGTTGACATCAAGTTAAACGTATGCTAATCTATAAGAGTAATAAGGAGTGATTCGAATGAAAATTAAAGGTGCAATGACTGTTCTCAATAAGCGGAGTGAATACTTCGGTAAGAGCTTCGATTGGTTAATTGAGAATATGGACAATGGAAACTACATTGGTCAACCTCATAAAGTTCTTGTGGCATATGAGGTATATAAAATGTCTCAGGGTTGGCACTGGAAAGGCACTGAATTTGATACATGGGTGAAGGAGTAATTTGAAATGCCAAGTATGATGCCCACACCAGAAGAATTAAATGCACGAATTAAAGTCTGGGATGATCTAGTTGCTATGGCAGATGCTGTTATTGATGCAAGTGATAAGTATGAGGGTATGATGCTGGCGTGGCGTAATGAGTGCGTTAAACGTCACGCTACGTCTGGGATGATAGAGAAAATAAAAGAGCGGTATGCTGAAATAGATTCTATAAAGAAAGAGAAGTAGTTGCTCTACAGTAGACAGGCACTACCGATTGATATAGCAGTCCCTATTGACTACCGAAAATATAAAGAATTTAGGGACACTTACTACGATTGGATACACAGTTCAAATCAACCCGTGAAGGGCGTAGATAACACTGCGCCTGTTGTCGTATCTGGGGTAACAGATGCGTTTAATCAACTGTATGGACTGTATAAGACTATAGGAATATTTAAAGGCGAGTATGGTTATCATCAATTAGTAAACAAGAATGTAACTTACGATTTGACTAAGGCTGATTGTATAGTTGTCAGCCATCCATTCAGTGCTACGGGTAACTGTGCCATGGAACTACTAAAGATTGCCGACAAGTACAATAAACCTATATTCGTAGATTGTGCATTTTTTGGTATCTGTGGTGGCATAGATTTTGACTTCTCAAAGTTTAGAAACATTCACAGCGTATGCTTTAGTCTTTCCAAAACTTTTGGGACAGGGTTGCACAGGGTTGGTATGCTGTTCACTAAAGATAACTTCCCTTGTAAACATTACGACAGATGGCACTACCCATTAATCACACAGGCAAACCTACATCTTGACTTGATTTTAAATAGATCCCCTGATTGGGCATATGATACATATAGAAATGCACAACTAAAAGTATGCGAAGAATATAACCTTATACCATCAAGTACTGTGATATTTGGTTTGGATTACTTTAATAGATATAATGATTGTAAACGTGATGATGATATTAACAGAGTGTGTATATCTGAAATGCTAAACCCAAACGTGAAAAAGTTTTTTCAAAATATAGAGAAACAGTAGTGACACAATGACTTGGTATCCATTCTTTCCACATCACAATCATCATAAGTTAGGAACTGTTGCTTCCTTATATCTTAATCAAGATAAAACTCTTATTAAAAGACATTACATTAATGGTGGGTTGTCGTGTAGTGGAAATCGAATTGATAAGAAAGAGTTGTTTTTACATAGACGATGGAAATCAGAAGTGACATATATGAAGATGTTTCAAGATATGCCATGGACTCCTAGACTTGTGGATTATAATGAAGAAGATCGTTCAATTACATTAGAGTATTATGGGCCAGATTTACTACAACAAAACTACAGTGGAATGAATATAGAAGATCAAATTATAGATGTTTATAGATACTTCAGAGATGTTGGTGTTTACAAATACAACGGTGCCAAAGCCAATATGAGTAGAAATGGTAATCAACTTATCATATTTGATTTTAAGTGGATGAGTAAACGGCGGCAGAGGTTTAAACAATGCGCTGAATATGAGATAGATACTTGGCTATCAAAGATTAATCACGATCTGATTCCTATATTGAAAGAGACAATATGATAGATGAAAAAGTTTTAGGTAGAGTGGCTGAAACAGGTTTTGCTATGATCAAAAGTAAAATAGATGCAAAAGAATTATTAGAGAGTTTCAGACCTAAACAAATAGAATGTAAGTCTTGGCTAGTGCAAGAGATATCCAATGTTAATATGAACTGGAAGAAAGTTCTTGTATTAGGGAGTTGGAACTCTTTACTCTTATATGAACTTATGTCAACACACTGTGACGTTGAACACTTTGACTTTTTAGATAATAATACAGATTGTCACAGGGACAGAGATATTTACTTTGAAGTTAACAATTTATTTAAAAACTATAGCAGTATCACTATGGATGCTACAAAGTTTTCTGACCATCAATCTTATGATTTGATAATCAATACTAGTTGCGAACACATGAAGGATATACCAGCGGTGTATGGACCTACGTATGCTCTACAATCTAACGACTATAGGGCTATAAAAGATCAGCATATAAACTGTGTCGATAGCGAAAATCAATTAGCTAAACAGAATAATTTAACTCAGACACTTTATAAAGGTAGGAAAAAACTAGATAACTATACAAGATTTATGGCTATTGGGTATTATTTCTAACATTTACCAATCTAAACAAATCTTCATCGTCTTTTAATCTATCTACAGTAGTTCCTGATTGATGAGCAACAGTGGTTCCTATACTAGGATCTATTACAGAATGTACTGGTGCCAACTTTCCCATATATCTCGCATGAGGTAACCCATATCTACTTTGCTCTTTAACTTTAAAGTAGCCCAACAAGCCATCAACTAAAGTCATTGGTCCAGTAACAGGATTATTTGATACGTGATCTAATATTTTTTGGCAGAACACTGGATGAAACATCACTGCTTCCATAGCGTGTTGCCCGAAATACTGAACTTGTAAATTTGGATTAAAGGTTATAGGGGCTGGATTTTGTAACCATGCATCATGTTCTAAAATCAATATAGGTTTTTTCTCAATCGCACATTTTTTCCAAAGACGATATTGACTATAGAAACAAGCTTTCTCAGTATCAGTAAGTTCTGCACCATTTCCTCTTTTACCAAAAGTTAATCCTGATTGTTGAGAGAGAGTGTTTGGTGTGACAGCATCCCAATATCTTAAATTAAACCCCATCCAAGATTTAGAGCAATATTGTGCATATGCTTCAGATATATCATTACCTTTGACTCTTATCATTATAGTTTTAAAATTTTCCATTTATTTCTCTCACAAGGGTTGACATTCACCTCTATTTATACTATAAAGGTAGTAGGTAATAAAGAAAGTGATTCGATATGAAATACGCACTACACCAAATGCATTTGAAAGATCTAGACGATGTTTCACTTGATGCAAAAAAAGCAATGATGATGGACTTTCGTGGCACACAAATTGCTAATCTTGCTAAGACTAGTTTTGATGAGGGCTTTTATAAGCACGTTGCTGACATTGAAGCAGACAACTTACATGGTGTTTTTGAAGTTGGTAACATTGGTCCTGAGGATAGCATCACTCGTTTCGACAGGATGCATTCAGTATCTGTTGGTGATATTATCATCGACTCATTCAACGGCAATAAGTTTGTTGTTGCTAACCACGGCTTTGAGGCCGTGGCATGAAGGATATCAAAAGGCTTATCAATAGGATCAAAAGGTCTGGCGTTGTGAAGACAGGATCTATGTCTAAAAATAATGCGTGGTATAAATCTCGAAGATTGAGCGACAGCAAGCGTAGAGATTTATACTCAAAGCCAAAGGTGAAGTTAAGTTGATCTTTAAAAACGATAAACAAGAAGACAAACAATATAGTCTTGTAAGTAATGGAATGGGTATGTTTACCCTACGTGAGTTTGCCAACAAAAGTAAGAAGACTGAGTTGACATTAAGTAGTGAAGAGTGTATACTTTTCAAGAATCGATTAAAGGATAATGGTTGGTATGAATACATTCGTTGACGAACTTAAGAAACAACATGATACGTTAATGTTGAAACAAAGAAAACAGGCTGGCATAAAGCGTCAGCAAAATAAAAAGAAGGATGAGGAGTTAGAACTTTACAATCCTTTCTATACTGATGCTCCTAAATATGCTAAAGAGTACTACGGTGAAGTAATGCATTACACCACAAAATGGGATAATGAGTGGGACTAGAAGAAGACATAAAGCTTCAAAAAGGTGATGATGGGCTTACTATCATCACCCAAAACTCTTACGGCTATAGTGATATCATAAGAACTATGTCATATGCCAGATCTATAAAATATATCTTAGGTAAAAAAATATCAGTAAAGTATGTGGTATCTTCTGATAAAGAAAACTATGCTTGGCCTGATTCTTTTGAGTATGAACAAAACATTTATGATGTGTTAGATAACTACAGCGATTGTATTCAATATGAAGTTGAAATATGTGAACTTGAAAAGTATGCTCATAAGTATGTTAACTTTTTGCGTAAAGAGAATGCTGATATAGTTGCAAAGAAAATAGGATATCCTAAACTAGTAACTAAAGAAAAACCTTTAGATCACAAGTATCTTTGTGTGTGGACACCTTGGAATAATCTCGCTCCAGTAGAGCATGATAAAATGCCTATAAATAAAGATACTTTAGATAGTTATATTAATACCCTTGACATTCCTGTGAAAATAGTCCATTATAGAATGTCAATAGATTATGTTTTCGAAACGATTCGAAATAGCACATTATGTTTAGGTTACGAAGGTCTTGGACAACAGATAGCCTATCATTATAATAAGAAGTTAGTGACACTTTCAAACTGGAAACAAGTTTCTAAAAACACTGGTGGTCCCGACTCTTTAATATGTAACGATTTAAAAAAGGTAGATAAATATGTTAACTTATGTTTTAGATAATCCTGAGACTACACAGTGGGTCATACTTACATTACTATGCTTGTGCGCTTTTATGATGGGATATGTGTGGTCAAACAAGAAGAAGGAAGAGATAATAGAAGAGACTATTATTTACTTGTGTGATCAGGGATATATTAAAAATAAAATACTTGATAGCGGAGATACAGAAATATTAAAGATTAACGAAGATTGACAACATTGAATAATTGTGGTATAATATTATTATGGAGATTTTGTAATGGCTAGAAAAAAGAGACAACTTTCGGAAGAGCAACGTGAAGAGTTGCGTGAACGTCTAGCAAAGGCTAGAGAAGCGAAAGCTCCTTCTAAACAACTTTCGGTTCATCAATCGATCAGAAACCTACCTGATACAGATCCCTTTGCTCCACCACGAGTAAGAGGATGGATTAATAATACTAAAGCTAAAATGCAGTCTATAAGGAAATGGAAAAACTCTAAAGACGTAAAAGAGAAATCCGCATATGCAGTCGAAGAGGTCTACTTGGCTAACCTTCAGAACTATCTTAGAACTGGAATCTACATGGATAGTAGATGGGGATCTGAGAGACAACACTTGGTAAGCTACAAGTGTGTAGGCATGGCATACTATGCTGATGGAACTCCTAAAAGAACAGTAGGGATATGGTATCCCGATATAGGTACTTACACCATAGAAATGGAAGATGAAGATAATGCAACCACAAGAAGATATGTTGACAAAAACAAAGTTCACGGTGCTAATAGAAAAAACAGTAAAAAATCATAAATCATCTTACATGGATGCAATTATACACGTTTGCGATGAGATTGCAGTTGAACTGGAAGATGTGCGTAAGTTCATCTCTCCAACAATAAAAGATAAGCTAGAAGCAGAAGCAATGGTGCTAAACTATTTACCAAAGCAAGCTATGCTTCCTGTGGACTAATGGAGAAACTTTATTTAAAAAGAAAAGATGTTGAACTACAATCTTTATATGATATGCAATCTGAAAATACTGGATGGAAAGATGCCCCTGTTAATGATGTTGGCAAGGGGTCTGTAGACAAAGACACAAGATCTACACTAATTAAAAAAAATATAATGCCTAAACACTATCCAGATATATGTAACATCCTTTTGAAAATGATTAACATATGGGATGTTACACTAGACCCTGATGATTATAAAGTAACTCAGTTTGATTATTTAAAATACGGTGTGAATGATCATTTTGTTAAACATAGAGACGAAGTTGGAGATGATAAGAAATCACGAGTTTTCTCTACCTCTACAATAATGGAAGTGTCAAATGATTTAGAAGGTGGAGACTTTATAATATATGATGAACTAGACACAGAAATAAAAACATCTTTAGAAGTTGGGGAGACAATCTTCTTCAGATCAAATAGGTTTCATAAAGTAACACCAGTAACGAAAGGAGAAAGAAGCGTTCTTGTTGCTTGGATTGGCATCAAGACTTGACGAATCATAAATACTATTATATAATGATTAGGTGGATAACACAAAATACAAAGACATACATTAATATACAAAGGAATAATAAATGTCATTCGCAGAACTAAAAACACGCCGCACAGATTTGTCGGCTATGGTACAAGCCGCATCAGGCGGTGAACAGAAAACAGACAATCGTAACGATGAACGATTGTGGCAACCTTCCAGAGATAAAGCTGGTAACGGCTATGCTGTTATTCGTTTCCTTCCGGGGTCGGCTGATGCGCCTACTCCTTGGGTTCGCTATTGGGATCACTTCTTTAAAGGACCAACAGGCCAGTGGTATGTAGAGAAGTCTCTTACTTCTATTGGTATGCCTGATCCATTGGCAGAAGCAAACTCACGTTTGTGGAATGAAGATGGCTCTGATGAGGCTAAGTCTACAGTGCGTGATCGTAAGCGTAACTTACGTTACATGGCAAACATTCAGATCCTATCTGATCCTTCTAACCCTGAGAACGAAGGACAAGTTAAGTTGTATCGTTTTGGTAAGAAGATCTTTGATAAGATCATGGATACAATGCAACCACAGTTTCCTGATGAAGCACCTATCAATCCATTTGATATGTGGAAGGGTGCTGACTTTACAGTAAAGATCCGTAAGGTTGAAGGTTACGTTAACTATGATGCTTCTTCATTCAAGGCACCGTCAGCAATGGCTGGCACTGATGATGATCTAGAGGCCATCTATAACAAGCAACACGATATGTCTGAGTGGACAGATCCAAAGAACTATAAGTCCTATGATGAGTTGAAATCTCGTTTGGCTATTGTTCTTGGAGAGTCTTCACCTTCTACAAGGAAACAGGCAGAAGATTTGGCTAATAATATTCCATGGGGTGAGCCGAATACTAAAGCGGCACCAGTTGCTACATCTGCACCAGCACCAGTTACGGCAACGGCAGAGTCATCTATGGAAGAAGATGATACGATGCAGTACTTTGCGAAACTAGCCGCAGAAGATTAAACGAGGCCACCAGCTAACGCCGAGGAGCTTTGTTTAGAAAGGATGATCAGAAATGGTCATCCTTTTTTAGTAAAAACCGAAAGCTCTTATATTTTGTTGGTTCAAAATCTTTTGATCTACTGCCGACATAGAAGGTATCATTTGCGGTGCTACATTTGTTATAGAGATATTGTCTCCAGAGTTTGTCGAAGTATCCACAACATAGTTTGAAGTTCCTATGCCTTTAAATCTGGGATCTCCCATTAATTCTGCGTAAGGATTACGAGGCGGGGTCTCAACTACGATTTTTTTATTAATCGCACCATCCTTTACTGTAAATAAGTCAGGATCGCCGCCATTCATTTTAATCATTCCTTTAACCACCCAATCAGGTAAAAACCCTAATAATTTTGCAGTTAAGTCTCTGGCTATTTGTCCTATATCAGGTAAGAAGCTTCCAAACCATTTTCCAAACGCTGTGACCCATTCACCTATTTTATCAGCTAAGTTAAACTTAGGTGCATCTTCATCACTCCATCCAAACTTTTTACTTATCCAATCAATAACAGTATTAATAGGGAACCATAATATATCTGATAAACCTTTTCCAGCACCTAATACTCCAGCAACAAGATTTTCAAATGTTAATAGTGAAAAAGCATTTTTGAAACCATCCACTAACATTGTTGTAAAAGATGTGATCTTATTCCAAATACCATCCTTAACATAGGCAAAGGCTCCACGAATTGATTCATCTGAAAAGAAATTAGTGACTGCTTCCCAAGCCAATAAGATATTATCTCCTACAAGTGTTACACCTTCTATTAATTTGGCTTTAACATTATCAAATATGTTTGCAACCATATCAAAAACCTCAAAAAACTTCTTGGAAATAAAACCATCTTCTGTTGTCGGTAAAAACATTTGTATAATATTATCTACTGTTCTTGTTATAAAATCTCCGATACCTTTAATAACATTCCAGATTGAGTCAAAAGCACCTTTAAAATCTCCTTCTATTAACGCTCTGATCGTGTCTATTACTCCTGATATAGATTCAGCAAGTGTTGCCGCTATATCTAGTACAATATCTTGCACATTTTTTATAAAGCTTGGGATAAAATTCTTTACATTTTCTATGAGTGTGTTTAGCCCCTCATTTTCACTAGCCGCCGAAAATACACTTATTAAATCAGTGAATGCTGTTTTTAACTTTGTCCATGTTTCTGAAAGAACGGCGAGAGTAGCTTTAAAGTTTTCGTTTTCTGCAATGTTTTTAAATAGAACATAAGCCGCCATTAAAGTCAAGCCAACTGGTCCTAGTAACAAACGTCCAGCCATTACTATAGGCTTTATAAGTCTTCCAGCGGCTCCAGCCATTTTACCTAACATACCAGCTATACCAAACCCTGCACCAAATCCAGCACCATCTTTAAATGATCCTAATACTCCAGAGCTACTTCCACTTTTGCTTTGCCTACCAGCCTTTTTACTTTCTTTTCTATCTTCTTCTTCATCTTTTTTACCACGAGCCTGAAGTTTAAACTGTTCTCGCATAGTATCATTAAGTGCATTTATAGAATTAGTAGTATCCAACTGTGATGAATTTTGCTCTTTTATTGCTTTTACAACATCATTGAAATTAGTATCAGCCATTAGTCATCCTTTGCCTTTCAGCTTCTCTTTGTTGTTCTTTTATTTGTTCAATTAACATAGCTAAATATATTTCTCTTTCCCATGGCATCATATTTTCAACGTCTTCTAACGAATAATTATGGTTCTGCATTAACTGAAAGTTAACTTGATAATAGTTAACTAGGTTATCATGAGAAAGAGATACTAAAAAAAATCATTCATGCCTCTCAACATGACTTCGTTATTATGTTTACATCCAACACATTCATATGATGCATCATAACTTACTTGCGGTATTCCTTCAATAAACTTTCGTATCTCATCAAACTGCGTAGAACTTAAAGACTCAATAAAATCCATTTGAGATTTATTTGTTTCTTCTTTAAACATCATATTCTCATCTTCAGTCATAACAGATTCAATACATTTTAAAATCATACCAAATGTTTGTTTTGTAGCAGACTCCGCATTCAAAATTTCTTTATCTAATATTTCAACATACGATGGATACTTCATCTTAATGCTTATATCATCAGTTAACTTAATCATCAAATCTGTAACAGGTAAAGTTATAGTTATATCGTCAAGTGGGATCTCTACCTCGTTTTCTGCTTCACATTCTCCACACTTAGGTGTGAGTTTTATATTTTCTCCTACAGACTTTGATCTAATCTTAACAAACATATATTCTACATCAAAACTAGTCAGTGCCGTTTTGTTTATTTCATCATCAACACAGGCTTCAATGGTATCAGCAATGGCTTCAAACATTTGTGTCTGATCTTCACTTTCCATTGCCATCATTAAAACCTTTTCTTCTCTTACAAGATAAGGTCTAAATCTAACTTTTTGTTGTGTCGAAGGTATAACAAGTTCATACTTTGGTTTATCATTTAGTTTAGGTAGTGCCATCTCAATTCAATCCTTTAATTAAATATCTTTCCTATTGCTGTTCCAATTTGGGTCATTAAGAACTTCTCAATATTGTTAGCGGATTCGACTTCATTCGGAATCCATTTTGTATATGATAGTTGTACGTTCAATTCTACTACACCATCCATTTCACTGTTTAAGGTAATGTCATTCATTGTGGTAGGGAATGCATCAAACAATGTGCATGAGTATATTACATCATCCCCTGTTACAAAGTCTAAGTCAAACTGACCTTGGGCAAGATCAATAGGACCAAACTTAGGCAGTCTATTCTGTATTTCTGAAGGTAGTTTTGGAATGCCAAGTGGTGTAGAATAGATAGGAAGACCTATGCCCTTCTTTAACTGTTCAATAACAATCTGTTTTCCGTAACCTTCTCTACCTCTAAGATATCCAGCGGTTTGTCCATCCTGATCTATAGCAAGGCTTTGCCATACATCAAAGTATTTTCTGATGCCATAATCGTTTAGCACATGAAATGTCATAGAGATATCTGAGACACCATACCCATACGGAACCTTGTGCGTCTGCATACCAATTCTACGTTCATTGGTTATAATCTGCTTACCGGGGAGTACAACGTCCTTACAGAGAAGATTTACTTCTTCTGAGGTAGCACCGGGGATAGATGGGAACTTTACTCTGAACACGTTTGGACGTGCTATACCATCTTTTCTGGATACTAAACTTTTTAACTGGTCAATGCTGGACATTAAATCATTCCCTTAGAGTCTTTATACACTTGTGAAGCAGAACCACCCTGCCAACTAGCAGTCGGTAAGAAGGTTGCGATTTCCCACTCAGGTGCTGGTATCCTAGCAAACTTACTTCTAACCTGTGCTGTTAGATAATGTTTAACACATGGCTTAAAGTATTTGTATTTAGCGGCACCCTTTAGCATATCGTATGTAACATCAAAGCGTGTGGACTCATTATATTTTGTATTAGTAGTTATATCCATAAGAGCATCTAAGAACTTTGCTCTCAATGGTGGTGGAAGATAATGTAAGTTCATTCCTAGAAATCCCTTTTCCGCTGGACCAAGAACAATCACTAAAGGAAAGGCATCGAAGTAAGGAAGCTTGTCTCTATGCTTTGCTTGATAGTAGAACATCTGCATAGACCCTACAAGTTGCTTGTTAGCAAGCTTTACTGAGTCTGAGGTCATAAGTTCTTTTTGATTTATCCTACCCATACTGGATAAGCGTTTACGGAACCATTCCCTAGACTCTTTTGTTCTAGGGGTGATACCCGCTCTGAATGCTTCTATTTCTAAGTTCTTAAATAAGTTAGCCATGTTGTTATTTATATCTATTTTAGGGGTTGACGAATCATAATTATGTGTATATAATTAAAGAGAGGTCATTGAGTTGGGTGAGTATGTTATTTTTTCTTAGGTTTTCTTAATGGTTTTAACGGAACTATCTTTTTTCTAGGTTTAGGTAAGATACCCATGGCACTAAGTTCATTCTCAGTCCATATCTGAAATCCCCAACCACGATCAGCGGCATAGTTCTGAGCCGCCGCCCATTTGTTCATATTCTTTACATAGGTCATACCTTCAGTAATATAACGTTTAGACTTCTTGCCATTAAACTTTGGAGGTGATGTTTCTTTGTTTGGTTTGATCTCAACTAGTATTGTCTTACCATTCTTATAGGTAAGTTTTAAGTCCATGAAGTATCTATGGTACTTCTTATCTACCTCATAGAAGTAAGGAATGACAACTTCTTCGGAAGACCACGCAACAATCTCACTACTATCGTCACACCATTTAAAAGCATTTCTCTCCCAAAGAGATCTGAAGACTACTTTATCGACTGCACCACTATATTTGGTGCGGTTTTTAACCCTATAGGTTCCTGAATATGCCATAAATACCTTATAAATAATAGTAACTTTTTATATTTATCAAGGATCGATAATGGCATATTACAAACGCTATGGTGCTACTGGCAATAAAGAACTGGCTAAAAGCAGTTTTAAATTTCCATTAGAAGATGATGGATATAAAGGACGTATCACTTTCGAAGCAGTTCAAGAAGCGTATAGAACTTTACCTGAGACAGTGTTTAACGGGCTAGTTGAAGGTGCAAATGTAGTTCAAAAAAGCTTACCACGTCCAGATGCTAATGCTGATCCTAATAAATTAGCACAACAAAACTCTTTTACGGGTGTGCAAAAAACTGTAAGAGGAAACCTTCCACCACGTATTGGTGCTGGGCGTAAGGCTTCTCTATATTTACCACAAGCATTACAGTTCCAAGATACTGTTGAATATACTGGAATAGATCTTGGCATTGTTGGTCGTGGTGCGGCAGAGGCAATAGCGGCTGGTAGATCTGGTGGAGCTATTGCTAAAGCAATGGCTGGAAATCTTCTCCCTGATTTTTCTTCTATACAAGAAGCTTTTAATAAAGGTTTGAAAAGTGAAGCCGCTCAAGTTGCTGGACTTAGATTAGCAAGTAAGATAAGCCCCGAATTACAAGGTGCGATAGAAACAGAAACTGGTATAGCCATAAACCCTAATAGACGATCTACTTTAAAAGGTATTGGTATAAGACAGTTTAGATTTACATTTAAAATGATACCAACTTCAGCGGAAGAAGCAGAAGAAGTAAAAAGAATAGTTCAGTTTTTTAGAGAAGAAATGTATCCTGACACATCTGACGATGTACTAGAAGCGGCACTTAGATTTCCTAGTAAATTTAAAATAAATTTATTTTATGATAAGAAGAAAGTTGCTACAAGAATATTGCCATGCTTTTTACAAGGTGTTGATGTTGTTTATAACGCAACAGGGATGGCGTTTCATAAAGACGGTAACTTCCAAGAAACTGATGTGTCACTAAACTTTGTTGAAGAAAGACCTTTGACCAAAAGAGATATTATAGAAGAAGCCGCCGCACTTGGTGAAGATTATACGTTTGGGACGGGATTTTAACATGGCATTTTTTAGAAACTTTCCAGTTGTTGATTATAATTTTGGAACAGAGACTTCTGATACAGCATTTCAAAACTTAACTGCTTACATAGATCTTGTCGATCAGATAGCAGATGACGCAACGTTTTATGAAGAGTATTATATTGATGATGCATCAAGACCTGATATTCTTTCATATGAGTTATATGGCAATGTTGATTTGTATTGGACCTTCTTTTTGTTAAATGAAAAGTTGCGTATACAAGGTTGGCCTCAGGACAATTATAAAATAAATGATCTTGCTAAAGTATATTATCCTAATAGAATATTAAAATCTACAGCGGCAATGCATGGAGAGTTTTACATTGGAGATCTTGTTGCGGATCGTGTTAACTCTGATGAGTTTGGCACAGTGTTCAAAGGGAAGATTATAGAGAAGAACTATGATCTTGGACAGATAACAGTGAAGCCTATTATTGATGTTAGGTCAATATCTCTGACTAATGGTGGCACTGGTTACACCTCACCACCTACTATAACCCTATCTGGGGGTGGTGGAACAGGTGCAACTGTGCAAGCAATTATGACCTATTTGGATGGTAGTGAAGTCAAGGTTTCAGAAACAATACAATCTATAGCAGTCACAACAGGTGGTGAAGGATACACAAGTGCTCCCAGAGTTATTATATCAGAACCTAACATTGCAAATGGAACACAGGCTACAGCAACCTCAGTACTTTCAAGTTTTAGTCTTCCTAACAGCACAACCATTTACTCTCAACGTAATCAACCAAATGTGTTGCTATGGGATGATGATACTGTTCGAAGTTTAATAATACATAGTAATCTTGATCAGTATAATGCTCCTCATCACTATAATAATGCAAATGGCGAAGAATCTGATTTAACTATAGTTTCTGGTGGTGGTGTAGAAAACAGAACAGCGTTTGTAAGTCATACTCCAGTTACATATCTGGATCGTCTTATCGAATCTAATGACACCTTGCGTAGAATAAACATATTTAAACCTAATGTTGTATCTCAAGTAAACAGCGAATTTCAGAAACTGTTAAGAAGTTAATATGTCAGATATAGTATCAGCAGAACAACTAAAGTTAATTAGTATTAGAATAGAGTCTGAACGATTCAGTGAGCCATTAATAATTTCCAGAAACTCTGGATCTGGCATTGTTGTTGAAATGAATATATATGAAAACTTAGCAAATGGGTTTTTAAGTGGAAATATTATTCTTCAAGACGATCAAGATATCTACAGAGTAGCAGACATTAATGGAACTGAAAGAATAGTATTAGATTTTGTAACTCCAGATCAATCTTCGAATATAATAACTAAAACTTTTGTTGTAGAGGAAATTACTGATAGTGTAAAGTCTAATGATTACTCTTCAATGGTATCACTATCTTTGGTTGAAGATATAAAGTTCTATAACGACTTAAACAAGTTTAGTAAAGCATACACAGGAACTGGTGAGCAAATAATAGAAAATATTGTAAAAGATAAACTTGGTAGAGAACTTATTATTGAAAGCAAAGTTAAATCTGTACAAAATACCTTTAGATACATTGTTCCTTATCAAGATCCACTAACTGCTATTAAAACTGTATTGTCTAAAATGTCTACAGATAATGGCTATCCATTTTTCTTTTACTCATCTATAGTAGATGATAACTTTTACTTGACTGATCTTGAAACTATTATTAATACTCAATCCTTTAATCATATGAAACCATTCGTTTACGATCAAGAAAACGTCAATAAAAATGACATAGAATCTCAAGCTACGAACATAACACATTTCGAATCAGGTCTCTTAGAGAATACTTTAAACCTAGCACTAGAAGGTGGAATGGGGTCTCAGTACGAATCTATTAATGCAACTACGGGAAATCACATTCAATATCATCAGGATATGAACAGACATTTCAGTAAGTTAATAAAAGAAGAATTACTTCCAAAAGATCAAAACTTTATTGCCTTTGATAGTAAGTTTATATCAGATCCTAAAAAAATAGATCAATCCAAAATAACTGATTTTAATTCAAAGATACATACTAGAGTAGTCACCAATCCCTATGATGATGCTAATGGATTTGATCAAGAATCCTACGAAGGAAGTGAAACTTTAAAATTGACTAAAAGAAGTGTTTTTGCACATTTGCTAAAAAACAAATATAACATAAATGTTCCGGGGTTATTGTTTTCTACGAGCAATATTGCAGCTTGTGTTGGGCATCAAATATCCATGGAAGTATATAAAAATGATATAACCTATGCTGTTGGAGGAAAAATTGATGAGAAGAGATCTGGACGATTCATAATAATGGCTAAACGCCATTGTTTAGATGTTGCTGGTGGAAGACATAACGTTTCTTTAGATCTGTGTAAACTTGCTGGTCGGAGTATTTCTAATGAATGAATACTATGGCGATAATAATAGGTGGTTTGTTGCGAGAGTTATTAATGGTAATGATCCTCAACAGGCTGGTAGATTTCAAGTAAGAATATTTGGTGTACACTCTCAAGAAGTTGAAGATAAGTTTCTACCTTGGGCTGAAACAGTCGTACCTACTACAGAGGGTGGAGTATCTGGTGTAGGTAGAATACCACAGTTGAAGAATAATGCTTTAGTATTTGGGATCTTCTTGGACGGTAAAGCTTCTCAAAACCCTATGATAATTGGTTCTATGAGTCATATAGAACAGCCCTCTTCTTCTCAAGTAAAAGCGGCGGCTGAATCTGGAAGAGTAAATCTTCTTGATTCTAGAAACATTGGTAAAGAAGGTGTCACAGTATCTGAACAACAACGTCAGATGTATGAAAATGGTAGTGCTGAAATAAGACAGTTAAGAGTTTTGGTCATGGACTTTTTGATTAGTAACGGCCTTCCAATAAAATCAGCGGCTGGTGTTTGCGGTAACCTAGAAATAGAAAGCAACTTTGATCCTAAAGCTGTTTCGGCTGGCTCAGAAGACTCTAGAGGTATTGCTCAATGGAACACGGCAGTGGGTAGATGGCAAAGAGTTGAGGCATATGCTTCTGACTTAAACGAAGATCCCTACGATCTTTTTCTACAGTTAAAGTTTTTAATATATGATATGAAGACAGGCGTACCACATGATTGTTGGAATCATTTAAGTAATGAGATGAATATAACTAACTTTGATGGAGATAAGGATGATAGAAATTCCACATTCCACTTCTTTCACATATTTGAAAGAGCAGATCCAGCAAACTATAGTAATAATAGTGGTAGATCAAGACCGTTGGCGGCTAGAGCGGCTTATGATGAATACAAAGCAACTTTGATAGCTTCTTTATCTTCTAACTTATCGTCAGGAGCTAGATAATGTCCTCTAAAGATTTATTACAAGATGGTATGAATGCTTTAAGTAGACTATTAGGCCAGCAATCTTCTAGTAGTGCTACAAGAGAACTGAGAGAAATTTATGATACTTCTGTTAGTTTTAAGTATAAACCTGATAATACAACCTCTGGTGGGTTTCAATCTTTAGCCAGTGCCGATAGAGATATCGTGTCTGGTGTCGAAGGATCTGTGCCAGATCAGATACAAAAGTCTTTAGGTGTTGTCAAATTAGATCCAAGTGCTAAATCGTCTGATCTAATAAAAGATGTGGGATCTGATGAGACAGATTTGACTACAATCACAGGAGATAGTCGATTGTCTTCGGATGGTTTTCTTGACGTGGCTGTTAGTGCTCCGTTCCCAGAAGCCTTGGCTGAAGTTGTTAAATCCACAACAACCTCTTCATCTAGTGAGGTAAAAACTATTGTCGGTAATAATGTATCAACAGAACTTGCCAGAGATGATATTTTGGACAACGTGTTAGGGGACGTATTAAATACTAAAAAAGGCACAAGTAATAAAGTAATCAATGCCATTTCAAATCAAAACAACTCTAGATCTAAAGTACTGAATAACTCTTCTTCTGGATTTAATGGCACAATAGAAAACTTGGTAGAGACAACTTTTCAATCAACTGAAGTTCTTTTAAACTCAGTAGCAAAAAAGGGTGACGTTACATATAACGTTCCACCTGAAGATGTAAAAGATATTGTCACATCAAAAAATAATGGTAATATTGATAATGCTGTTAAAATATTAAAAAAATATTCTGATAAGTCTGATGCTGATTTAAAAAATGTTATATTGAAAATAGACAATAGAGCATCCACAGTTTTAGAACCAGCCGCAGTTTCAGTGCATATACCAAGTAAAAGAACCGATGACTACAACAATGTGTGGCGTGAAGCAACTACAGATATTAACTCAAAGATATTTGATCCTATAGCAGACATAAGTGAACTAGAAACTGAACTTGCTAATATGACCAGAGAAGTTACTGAAGTTATAGTAGAAGCCTTTGCCACAGTCGATGGTAGCACAACGACAGTTGAAGAATGGCATCAGTTATACGTTGATAAATATGATCAAGGGTTCGAGCCACACTATTACATCAACTATGCTGGTGTGCTTTTCAGAGGAAGACCAGTAGATATAAAAGGAACAGGATTTTACTATAGTGGTGTGCCAGATCATTCAGAGAGAAGTATATTGATTGCTCTTGAAGAACCAAACTATATGGCTAGTACTGCACAGATGAATACTATTCGAAAGATGTTTCAGAGCATATTTAATGTCAAGCCGGGGGTTCAGGTATTTGGGATTCATGATATTATAAGAACCACTGAATCTCCTTGGTGGAACGTATCTCTTAATGTAAAGAATGTATTTGGTAAAGAGAATATAAAAGATTATAATCCCAATACGACTGCACCTTTGACGCAAAAACAACTGGTAGATGGATATGTAGGAAACTAATATGGCGTATGGTAAATATTCAAATAACCTTTCAGGAATTCCTCAGGAATTTATAGATGCTAGAGTTTCAAGTAAATCTAAAAATCGTCCAGAAGATCCTACTGGTCAGTATCCAGAGACAGACTACTTCTTTTCAAGCAATATTTCCAAGGAAGCAAGAGGCGTTGCCAGAAATGACCTAGAGTTTTTCGCTCAGTATGATGACGTTGAGTTGGAAACGGGTAATAAAGTTTCTTCTGTTTATGGTAAGAACCAAGTATCTAAATCAGAAAAGGGTCATATATGGGAAGTAGATGACACTGATGGTAATGAACGTATTCTTATCAAGCATTCAGAAGGTAGTGGTATTGAACTTACTCCTGATGGAAGTATTCTTATTAGCACCAAGAAAAGAAAAGTAGAAGTCATTGGCGGCTCTAATGAAGTTATCGTTGAGGGAGACGCACAACTAGTCTATAAGGGAAACCTAAACATTAAAGTTGTCGGAGAGTTCAATGTTGATTGCCTAGACTATAATGTTAAAGTGAACGGTAATAAGGTTGAAACTATAAGAGGGTCTGAAGAAAAGCACGTAGGTAATGGATCACAGTCATCTGTAACAGGACCGATAACAACATACTCTACTGGCTTGGTTACAGATTTATTCTTGGGTGGTCATCAACACAACGTCAAAGGTAATCTGGATTATAACATCAATGGCAACGTTGGTTTGTTTTCAAGTGGAACGATGGACGTTACATCAGAAGACTATCTTAATATGTCTACCGATAACTTCACTGCCTCTGCTAACAACATGACACTACAAGGCGGCACAGGGGTTATAGGCGGCACTGCAATGAACTTTGTGGGTAATGGTGCTATCTTTGATCAAGGTGTTGAGGCTCCTACATTTCATGGAGATTTGAATGGCGTTGCTGAAACATCAAGATCAACTAGATCTCAGCCTTATGCTGAAAATGCTACGGGGTCGGCTGGTGCGGCTATTACAAATACGGCAACTCCTTCTATCACAACGCCAACCTCAACCAAGGTTCTTACATATTTGTTAAAGGCCGCTGGCGGTATTCGTAAGGTAATCATTGACAAGGGTGACTACATTAAGAACTTCATTGATAAGTCCAATGACTATAGTGGCGTGTCTAATGGTTATATGACAACAGGACAGGCCAGATCAAAGTTAAGAGATGTTGTTAACTCTGGTAATGCTCAGTTTGTGGGGCAACTATTAAAAGAAGATATCATTTGTTCTGATTATAACAACCCGTTACCAGAGAGAACTGGTAGAACGGTAAGACAGGAATCTACTCCTGTGTTAAGTAATATGCCAGCAAACATTTACTCACCAGAGATTTCCGCAACATTTATAACCAAAATATCCTCTCTAAGTATTGTACCTGAAGATAAGTATAATCCTTTAAGACAAGGTGATATTACAATCAAGACTAAGTTGTCTGACAATATTACTATAGCCAAGTTTTTAGGATCTGATGACCCTACAAACCTTAAGTTTATAAAGTCTCTTTCAGTGAAAAGAGATATTGCTAAGAACTTGTATGCTCATTCACTTATACTTAAAAAAATACAGACTAACAATGAAAGATTTAGAGGTGTCAACCTAGTAGTATCTGAGGGCGTCTATAGACCAAGTGCTTCGGAAATAATAACACCTGATAGTATAAATGATCTAAAGGCTAAAGGAAAAGCCGTAGTCTATAAAGCAATCGATAAAAGCGGTAAGCCAAATAACCTAGACTTATTTGATATTGCAGAATACTTAAAGGACGTTAGTTTCTTCGATGAGATGATCCTATCTTATGACACTTTAGAGTGTGTAGGTGATCAGGTTGTATTGAGTTCAAGACTAATCATAGTCATGCCAGACATTGATGATCAGTGGACAGGCACATTCAGAAGAAAAATATCTACTGAATATAATAGACAGTTGTTATCTGAAGGTGAGTTTATCGAATGTCTATTAGAAACCACAGAGACTTTAGAGGAACGTGCAAGAAATAAATCTGCTATACCACCAACTGACAATGTTGTTACCCACGCTAGAGGAAATGATAGAATACACTGGCCTGATCAAAGAATAGTAGACTCCATTGCTGAAGCAGTGAGAGAGCTTGGTGAAGGTTACACAGCACAGATAACATCAAATGGTGGTAGAGCGAAAAGAGATAGTGGGACTAATAATCATCCTGTTGGTGAAGCGGCAGATCACTTCTTACTGCTTGACGGGGTTCGTATCAATCCTTCACAGAATAAGATCTTGTATCAACGTTACATTAGGATACTGGTCAGAAACGCAAAGGCACGTGGTGTTCGCCCCGGTATTGGTGGCTATTCAACATTTATTCACTATGATGAGAGTGAATGGAGACAAGCGGGTGCAGATGATGCTGGAACTTGGAGTAATGGTTTTAATGTTTCCTTCGCAAAAATCGTATAAATAAAGGTAAAATAGAGAAGAACTTATGGCAACCAATAGAGTATTATCAAGAGAGGATGGCAACCTCAGTAAGTCTGCTTTAATAGTAAGTAGAAAGTCTGAGTATAAAGATATTGATTTATCTTTTACTGCTAAACCTAATGGCGAAATATTCACTAAGAAAGAAGCGGCGGCTGTTAAGCAGTCAGTAAAAAATCTTGTTATGACTAACTTCTTTGAGAAGCCATTCGAGCCTTTCTTTGGTGGAAATATAAGAGCACTACTATTCGAATTAGCCGATGACGATATTGAAGATGATGCACGTGAAAATATAGTCAGAGCTATAAATGCCTATGAACCAAGAGCAATTATTAGGGCTATTGATGTAAATTATCAAGAAGAAAGAAACTCTATATCAATAACAATAGAGTTTCAAATTGTAAACACAGAAGAAGTTGTGACGTTCACGACTTCCCTATCAAGGTTAAGATAACATGGCAACAACGATTAAATCATCAGCCTTAGACTTTAACAATATCAAGAGTAATTTAAAAGATTATCTTGCTAATAAAGATGAGTTTAAAGATTATAACTTTGAGGCATCAGGTCTTTCAAACATCCTTGATGTTCTAGCCTACAACACACATCTCAATGCTCTTATAGCAAACTTTGCTCTTAATGAATCATACCTTCCGACTGCACAGTTAAGAAGTTCAGTTGTTTCCCTATCAGAAGGTATAGGATATGTGCCAGACACTGATACATCATCTCAGGCAAAGGTTAGACTTACTTTGAACTCAACCGCTGTTGCCCGTGAGCAAACTATTACTCTACCAGCATACACCAAATTCACTTCAAGTGTAGATGATGCGACATACAGCTTCCAGAATGTAGAAAACTTTTCTGCTACAGATGATGGCACAGGTTTCTATGAGTTTAAAACAAACGCTGGATCAAATCGTATTCCAATCTTTGAAGGTACACTGAAAACAAAAACATTCCTAGTTGGAGAATACGAAGATAACCCTGTTTATGTTATTCCAGATGGAACGGCTGATGCGGATACTGTTACGATAAAAGTATTCACAAGTGCTACGTCAACAGACTTTACTACATATCAAAACATTAAAAGTGCTACCACTCTTAGTGCCAACTCAACAATCTATATTCTAAAAGAATCTCCTAACGGATACTTCGAACTATCTTTTGGTGATGGTGTAACATTCGGTGTTGCTCCTAGTGCTGGTAATCGTATTGAAGTTGAATACCTATCAGTAAAAGGTGCTGTTGCTAATGGTGCTAGTGTGTTTGTTCCTTCAGCACAGTTCACATCAGGAAACATAACTTCTGATATTAATGTTGTGACATATGTGAACTCTATTGGTGGTGAAGAGAAAGAAAGCATAGAATCTATTCGTAAGAATGCGCCTTTCAGATATGCTACTCAAAACCGTATGGTCACGGCAGAAGATTACTCATCACTTATACTTCAGAGTTATTCTACTCTCATACAAGACATTGCTTCATGGGGTGGAGAAGTGGCAGTAGATCCTGAGTTTGGTGCTGTATACATATCAATATTGTTTGAGAGTGATGTTACTACAGAAACTATTGCCACAACAAAACAAGCAATACGAGATCTAGCAACACAACTGTCTATTGTATCTTTCAATATTAGATTTATAGATCCTGTTCAAACATTTGTTGAAATGGATACGTTCTTTCAGTTCAACCCAAAACTCACAGACTTAACTTTAAATGCCGTACAAGATTCTATTAATACTATTATTTCAGGATACTTTGCCACAAATACTGGTAACTTTAAACAGGCATTCAGAAGATCAAATGTCCTATCTCTTGTAGACGAATCTTCTCCCGCTGTTCTCTCATCAAGATCGAATGTTAGACTGCAACAAAGATTTACGCCTACAGCACCGACTTTGATCAGTGTTATAAACAAGTTGCTTTCAAATCCTCTTACAACATCTGCTACTGACCTTAATAAAATAGTTGACTTTGTTGTCAGTCAAAGATATAATGATGCGGCAAACTATATGGTATTAAACGATCTTAGTGGTGAAAACACTACATACATTAAGTCAAAACTATCAGCCGCCAAAGTTTCTATTAATCAACAGTTACAGTTTCCAGTATCGATTGCGGCACCTGACGATAATGAATATATTATTACAAGTAATGAATTTACATTCCAAAGTCAAACGTGTATGCTTAGAAATAAACTAGGTTCAAATATTATTCAGATTGTAGCCATTGCTGGCGGGGCAATAATAGTAGATAATGTAGGAAGCTATATGGCCGCAACAGGTGTAGTTACGATTAACTATTTTAATCCTACAAGTATATCCGCTGGATTAACATTTATTAAATTAGCGGCAGTTCCTTCTAATCAGAGTGCTCTGGCACCAACACGTAATGAGATATTAAACTTCGATACAGATAGATCGACAACAACCGCTGTAACAGTAAGTGCAATTAACTAATGGCTAAAAGAGATCAAACATTACTGGATAATAATCGTACTAATATAAATCTCTTAAATAGTGAGATCGATAAAGTATTGCCAGAATACTTTCAGGAAGATTTTCCTAAACTAAAAAGTTTGTTCGAAGCCTACTATGAGTTTATGGATTCTGCCGATAATCCTTCTGGGCAGATTAAAAGGTTATCTTCTTCCAGAGATGCTACACAGGTTCCAGAAAGTTTACTACAATACCTTGAAGATGAACTTCTTTTAGGTCAGGCATACTTTGGTGGGTTCCTTAATAAAAGAGAAGCCATTAAGTTTTCAAATACTCTTTATAGATCTAAAGGTACTAAGTATAGTATCGAACAATTCTTTAGAGGGTTCTTTGCACAAGATCCTCAAATCATATATCCTAAAAACGATATATTCAAAGTTGGTCCTTCGATTGATTATGAACAAGATAGTATTAATACGGGTAGTCAACAGATAAAAGAACCAGCATCAGTCATTGGTCCTGAGTCACGTAAGTTCATTACAGATGATAAACTATATCAAGTTATGTCAGTTCTTATTAGAATAGGTCTGCCTCTTAACGAATGGATTGATACCTACAAGTTATTTGTGCATCCAGCGGGTGTGTATCTTGGTGCGGAACTTTTACTTGAACTTGTAAACACTGTTGGACTTTCTATTGCTCAAGATGAGATTGGTGACCCGATAGCAGAGGCGGTAAGTTCAGAGGCATTTGCTACTATGTCGATAGGTGCTGAAACCTCTCAGACACTTCTTCTACAAGATAGTGCTTTGGGCATCAGACGTTTCGCAACTGGTAATGAGTTTAGGGATATTGGAACTCGCACGATAGATTCATCTATGCCTGATAGAAGCACTTATGATATTCTTGGTCTTTCAGGAACGTTCATGAGTGACTCAGGTCTTGCATCAGGGTCTCCAACTATGGATATGGATTCAGATGGTGTTATTACAATACAATCAACTATGGATATGGGTAAGTTCTCAACACTATTTGACTCAGATAATAGTGCAGATTCAGCACATTACCCCTTTAATCACGTATAAATATAATAAACTAGCTAGAGAGTAAGTTATGGCAAAACAGACAATCAATACGGGTACATCTGCAAATGACAGGACGGGTGATACATTACGTGGTGCTGGTACAAAGATTAATGCCAACTTCACAGAACTGTATAATCTTTTAGGTGGATCTACCATTAGTGCTGGCACATCACAACTTACTGATAGTGGAATGGATATTATAAGTGCTGGTGGACGCACTAAACTTGGAGCCATTAACCCTGCCTCTGAAATCAATATAGATTTCGGAGATTCTTCTGGTATAGTATTGGTTGACACCGCTATACAAACTATGAGTAATAAGACACTAACTAACCCACAACTCAATAATCCATCACTACATGATATGAGATTGTGGGATGCAGACTCTAGTCACAGATATACTTTTGTTGCTGGAGCGTTGAGCGCAAATCGTAATATAACAATACCAGCATTATCTGCTAGTGATACTATGGTTATGAATAACACATCAGCAACTTTAACGAATAAAACGTTGACAGATCCTGTTGTGCAAAGACCTAAAGTTCATGAGTACTTAACCGATTCTGCTAGTAACGCAGTCATATCCTTTACAAACACTTTTACACCTTCTAGAAATAATGTTAAAGTGTCTTCTAAAGCGGCTGGAACATCACCTGTTATAGAAGCTATAGGTTCGGATGCTAATCTAAACTTAGATCTAACTTCTAAAGGAACTGGATCTGTTAAGATAAGTAAAGCGGCTGTTAGTTATGCTACAGCGGCAAATAGTGCGGCGGCTTCAGCTAGTGCTGGATTTATATCTCTAACAGGATCTTCTTCAGGCACAGTTACATTAGCTGATGGCACACTCAACGGTGAAATGAAGACATTTGCAAGACGTGGTGGTGGTTCAGGTACAGTATCAGTAACACCAGCAACCTTTGCTCAAGGAACAAGTATTAACTTTGATCCACTAGATACAGCACAACTAATTTGGGACGGAACCAACGGATGGAATATTATCGGTGGTTTTGGATATGCAGTCGTATAGGAAATAGACAATGCCAGCAATTATTACAGACAGATTAAAAAGACAGTTTGCACAGCAAATATTTGATGAGAACCAAGGTACAAATCGTGGTGACTCTGATAACTATTTCTACATTGGGATTGGTCATTCTCAGATCTGGCAACCATCTGCTAATACTGATACTACAGTGTCTCCAAGCAATACTGAAAGAGATCGTAAACAGTTTAGATACAATCTTCAATCAGTAAAAGCAGTCGAAGCATTTTCCTTTGTAGTACCTCTAACTGATTGGACAACCAACACAGTTTACCCTGCCTTTAGCGACAACGTTGTTGGACAACCAACTCCTTCATACTATGTAAGAACCTCTGACAATAACATATATGTTTGTATTCGTCAAGGTAAAAATAGTTTTGGGGCGGCTGTAGTATCACAGTTTGTGCCAGATCATACTAATACATCTCTTCCAATAGAAAGTGATGGGTATATCTGGAAATATATGTACACAATTACTACTGCCGATTCAAATAGGTTCTTGACTTCTAACTTTATGCCTGTTAAGTTTGTTGACTCAGCGGCGGTAACTGATCCTAACTTCTCACAAAAGTCTGTACAAAATGCGGCTGTTGATGGTCAGGTAATAGGATATCGTGTAGCACCTAACACTGGAGTGTATTCAGCGGCACCGATACTCACTGTTGTTGGTGATGGTAGTGGCGCAAAAGCTCATGGTATTCTTGATGCCACAGGTAAGTTGGCGGCAGTTGAAGTAGGCGATAGTGCTGGTGTGGGCAGTGTTGGTGGAACACCATTCATCCCTGCTTTAGGCACTGGCTACAATCAAGCCTCTGTTAGAGTTGCGGCAACAAGTTTGACCTCAGGAGTTACAGCGGAAGTGTTCCCAATATTTGCCAACCCCGGCGGTATGGGCGCAGATGCACGTTCAGACTTAAGATCAACTAACATGATGTTTAACATTAAGCCTGAAGGTAATGTTAGTGGAACATTCATTGTTAACAACGAATATCGTCAAGTTGGTCTACTCAAAAATCTAAAAGATTCTGCTAGTGGAACTAAGTTCCAACTATCACAAGGAAGAGCCGTTAAGCAACTTGTATTGACTTCTGCTATCGCAGGGGGTCTATCTTGGGCTGATGATGTTACAATCAATGGTGATAGTAATGCCAAAGCATGGATTGACTACTTTGATGACTCTGCAACACTATGGTATCATCAAGATGAAACCACAGGATTTACTCCATTCAGAGATGCTGAGACCGTAACAATCTCAGGCAAATCAGGATCTTTCACTGTTGGTAGCAGAGTTGCTAGGCAGATAGACATACACTCTGGCGAATTATTGTTCCTAAATAATCAAGCAAAGATTGCTAGAGACGCTAATCAAACTGAAGATATAAAAATCGTTATTAAACTTTAAGGGTAAACCATGGCCACTAATCTTACTAGTACAACATTTTTAAGCGAGTACAATGATGACTATAGAGATAGTGATCATTACCACCGCATATTGTTTAATAACGGCAGAGCACTACAAGCACGTGAACTAACACAATCTCAAACTATAGTTCAACAAGAGCTTAGTAGACTTGCGAAATTCATTGTTAACGAAGGTGCTATTTTCAACAACAGTGGTAATCTGGCTTCTGGTGTTAATGCATTTTCATATACATACTTAAAAGTTAGTTCTCTTCCCACTGGATTTGCACAGTTAAAAGGCACAGAAATAAACGATGGTGATTTGTTTGCTGTTGTAAAAGAAGTAGTAGCGGCAACTGGTTCTGATCCCGCAACACTATTTGTAAAAATGACTAAAGGTAAAGCTGGAGGTTCTGCTACAGCAACCAATACTTCAGTGTCAAAACCATTCAGTTCAGGGTCAACTCTTACTACGACTTTAGGTAATGTGACTATCCTAGCGGCAAACGATGCTGTGGGCAAGTCTTCTATTGTAGAGATCCCACAGTTCGATACGTTTGCTGGACAACATTTGGTTATGGTCGAAGCACAGACTTTAGTTCTTTCAAAGTATAGTGCCTCATTTTCAGGAACTGTTGGATTTAAAGTAGTAGAAGAGATCGTCACTACCGCTGATAATGTAGCACTCTTTGACAACTCAGGGTCTACACCCAACCTAACATCCCCCGGTGCGGATCGTCTACGAATAACTTTGACTTTGACTACTAAGGCTGATATTACATCAAGTGATACTTTCTATGAAGTATACAAGGTTCGCAATGGTTTAGTATCACTAACAAGAACTCCTGATAAGATCTTATCTAAAATAGGTAACATCATAGACTCTAGAACATATTCTCAAACAGGAGATTTTATTGAACAAAGAAAAACAGGCGAGTTTGATTTAGATATCACAAAAGATAGTGACAACGATTTCTTACAGTTTAAAGTCTCTAGTGGCACAGCATTTGTTGGCGGTTCTCGTATTGAAAGAGATTTCAATCTCCCACTTAGAGTGCAGAAACCTAGAAGTCTAATCAATGATGTGATGACACATACAACAGAAAAAGTTGGAACTAATTTAGGTAACTTTGTTCAAGCTGATAGTGCTTATGGTTTAGTAGGTTACGTTGAAGACTTTACAGAAGTTAACCTATACAGTGCGGTCAATAGAGGTGGCACTAGCTTCGGAACTGCACGTGTGCGTGGCATACAACTTATACAAACAAACTTCCGTATTAATATATTTGATATCAAGATAACTAACACAGCATTTAGCACAGGTGATATCAGAAGTATCGGTGTCGATGCGAACAACTATGCGAACTTAAAATCCATTCAAAACAGATTTGATGTTTATAATAGAGAACAGAATGATCTATTATTTGAGTTACCTAGTTCAAGAGTACAAGAGATAAGCACTGTGACCGCTGTTATAGGCACTGTATATACAGTCAATAAGACAGGAAGCACTGTAGTTATTAATGCTGGGACTGATACATTTACAGAAACAGCCGATTGGTTATATCAAGTAAATACTGGTGGAGCATTATCTACACCTACAGTATCTTTAAATAGTGGCAACACTCAGGCCACAATTTCTGGACCAGCAACTGGTAATGGTCATGTTATTGCTTATCAGAATAAAACTCTGACACGTAAGAACAAGTCACTTAAACCTAGTGTGGCGGCAAACTCTTGGGAATCAGAAACCATATCATTAAGTAGTGGAGTATTTACACTCGCCAAAGCAGATATCTTTAGGTTCTATAAAGTAACAGACGCAACAACTAGTGAAGACATAACCTATAAGTTTGTTTTAGATAATGGTCAAAGAGATAACTATTATGGACCGGGGACAGGTAAACTGAAATCTGGCGTTTCAGCACCCGCTGGAAATGTTACAGTTCAATACAAATACTTTCAGCATGACACACCATCAGGAACAGGCTACTTTGGTGGAGCCGCTTCTTATAGTGATGTTACCTTTAGCGAGATACCAAAATATACTACAACTCAGGGTGAAACACATCACCTAGCAGATGTGATAGATATGAGATCTTTACAGAATCCTGCAAACTCAACTTTCTCAGGTGGTATTGCTCGTATAGAAGATCTTCCTAAAAGTCAATCTACTATCACAGTGGGAACTGCTAAGTATTGGTTGCCTAGAAGAGATGTGTTAACATTGTCTCCTTCAGGCACATTGAACTATCATGTTGGTAAACCCTCTTATGATATGGATGAACCTAAGGGCTTAAATCCAAGAGATATGCCTCTTTACAATATAACATTAAATCCTTTTACTTTTAACGAAGAAGACTTAAGCACATCTCGTTATGACAATCGTGGATTTAAAATGAGTGATCTACGTCAACTGGAAAGCAGACTTAACAACGTTGAAAGAGTTTCTGCTCTATCATTAATGGAAGCAGAGCTTGCTTCACTAGAAGTCTACGATCCAACCAATGCCACATTCATTAGACAGACAGAAGGTATCACAGGAGATAACTTCAGTGATGTGCGTCAAACTGCATGGTATGATGATGATTATAGGGCAACCATTCACAATGATGGTAATGAACTTATGCCATTATTTTTCAATAAGTCTGTTAGTCTATCGTATGACTCAGATTTATCTTTAGATACTTGTGTGATAAAAGGTAATAATGTTTGGCCTAAATACACAGAGGTTGTATCAGACTTTGGACAAACATCTGCTACTGGTGTAATATCAGTCAACCAGTTTGATCTTCCACAGAGTGTGGGTACAGCCGAATTAACTCCAGATGGAGATTATTGGACAAACAAAAGAATAGTGGATAAATCTTTTGCTTCACAATCCAACTCTTCGCTAGTGCCAGATGGCACAACAGAAATAAGTTCACAAGGTACTACTACAATAAGTACTGGCTCATATAGTTAAACATTAAGGTAAAGATATGCCATATAGAACAGTAAATAGAACAGGCACTAGAACAGTTACACAATCTAGAGATGTTGTAAAACAAGACAGGCTTGGTTATACTGAGATTGAAGTGCATAGACCTAAGATTATATTTTTTGAATTTCAAGGATTAAGACCCAATACTCCACATTGGATTTTCTTTGGAGATAAACAGATCACGAAATACTGTAACACTTCTTATAGTTTAACTGACTACACTTCTGCCGCAAGAGATTCTAACATAAAAGAAACAGGAGATGCTTATGTGGCATCAACTTCTTTTCCAACCGCTCTTGGGGGCGCAACAAATGGTGGAGCAGATAATCCTCTAATCAGTAGTTCTGATGGATCATTAAAAGGATTATTCTATCTACAATCTAATTCCTCATTGAACTGGAACACTAAAACAGATGGCACAAACTTTAGTGCGCTTGATGTTTCAGTTATGTCTAGAAATGAAGCACTATCATATGCGGCAACTAAGTTTTTTGCCAACGGTCAATATGAAAATTGGTATGAGTATAGTGTCAGTGAGTCCAGAACATTTTCAGAAACATATAGTTATACTGAGCAAGAGTTTTATCAAAATCCTCCTTCTCCACCATCAAATAACCAATCAGATAATGATAATCCAACACCTTTGATTAGTGTGCGAGTGGGCAATACATGGCATAATGCATATACCGAAAGCCAAGTAGCCAACTTACCTACGGGAAAGGGAACAACACTGTCAGGTGGTTCAAGGGTGGTGAGTGGCACTGGCAATACATATAACGGCGGTGGTAATCGTCCAATGAGTAGACCATTTTGATGGTGATAATAGCCATTAATAAGTATTTAAAGAGATAAAGGCAGAAAATAATGACTGGCATTTTACAGCTAACAGAACAGAAAAGTCCTACAGCACAAACCTTTGTGGTTGATGAGGCTAGTGTTCTAACAGGCATTGGTATTTTCTTCTATTCGGCAGATCCTACTTTACCAATCACTTTAGAACTTAGACCGACTACTGAAGGGGGGCAACCTTCTGGAAAAAGATATGTTCCGGGGAGTAGAGTGACAGCTACAGCGGCACAGATTGGTGCTAAAGCGGCTACAACATTTTCTGCGGCAACAGAATATAAGTTCGAGTTCACATCTCCAATATATGTTCCTAGTAATACACTATTATCAGTATGCATTTATTCTTCAGCTTCAGGTGACACGTACAAAACTTACTTTGCAAAGAACGGAGATTTTAACTTCGGGACTACTACAGCAAGGTATAACTCTACAGTTAATACTTCTAGCGGAGCACTGTATGCGTCATCTAATGGCACTACTTGGGAAGGTGACAATAATAAAGACCTGACCTTCAAAGTATATAAAGCACAGTTTGATACTTCACTTGCGGCAACTGCTAAACTCAAAACTAATATACCACCTGTGAAAAAACTTACAGAGAGTTTGATCACAAATCAACTAGGTGATTATGTTTTTGATCCCCTAAGGTTCACCGCTGGTGATTCAGATCTTTCTGTCCTACACCCCGCACATGGATTTAGAGTTGGTGACGTAGTTACCCTATCTACAGATGCTAGTGGTTTCGATTCAGCTACGACAGTTAATGGAGTAAAGGGTAGTAGTATTCTTGGTCAAAGAACTATCACTAAGGCTGATCCTTTTGGGTATACATTCAAGATGGATTCAGCAAGTGCGACAGCATCAATAAGGGCTGGCGGCACAGGGCTATATGCTACAGAACAGCATGAGATAAATGAGATGATGTTGAAACTCCCTTTCATGTCTCCACCAAATACAAATATTACAGCCAAAGGAAACTTTACTTCATTAGGTGCTTGGCAAGATACTGCCACTGGATATAACGCTGTTACTAATGTAGATCTTAATCTAGAAAGATCTCAACTACTTAACACACCTTCGGTTATTGCCGCTAAAAAGCAAGAAACCTTGAAGTTAAGTGGTGCGGCATCTACTGACATTACAGTTAACTTGAATACAAGTAACGCAAACGTAGCACCATATTTTAATATCAACAACGCCTCTCTTGAAACTATTTCCTTCTTTATTGATCACCAACAAGATAGCACTGGAACTCTTACTAATAGAAACAAGATCTCGACTGTTCCATATACGGCTGAAACAAATGCTGTTGGTGGAACAAATGCAAGTAAGCACATAACCACACCCTATGTTCTTTCAAACTCTTCAACATCTATTGTAGCACTTGTTGATGCGGTAAGACCTATTGGAGCAGACTTTGATGTTTGGTTTAGAACTAGTTTAAACTCTACTGGCGCAAAACTTTCTGAAAAAGATTGGACATTATTTTCTAAAGATAGTAGGACAACTAAGGGTAATAACTATATCGATATTCCACCTTCTGATAACTTACGTCTATTCTCAGAATACGAGTTCAATGTATTTGATCTTGCGGCTTTCGATGAATACCAAATAAAAATAACAATGAACGCTGAGAAATCCACAAGAATTCCACGTTTTGCAAACTTGAGAACAATAGCAACATCATAATGACTGATTACATACCTGTGAAAGATTATCCTGATTTAGTCAGAGATCCCAATACTAATATGGTTTTGAATATAAATAAGAGTAAAAGTAGACACAAGAGAATAGTTGAAGAGGCTAAGAAGCAAGAACGTGCTGAAATAGATCAACTAAAATCTGATGTAGGTGATATAAAAATGATGTTGCAAAAACTATTAGAGAACGGTACAAATGGCTAATTCAAAGATACCCACAGTCCAGTTAACGGACACATTCAATACTCAACGTAATAGGTTTAACTCCCTTGTTGACTCAGTTGGTGATGTTTCAACTTTAACTACAACCTCTAAAAATGTTACTGGTGCTATATTAGAACTTGATGCTGAATTAGGAACCATTACAGCGGGTGCTATGGGTACTACCGCAAGCACAGTTTCAACAGCAATAGGTGAAATAGATGGACGCCTAGACTCAATCAATACTACACAGTTACTATCGCCAAGGATGACACTAAGCGATAGTTCAGCAACCAATATTATTCGTGGCAATCTTCAAGTAGATACCAATCTCTCAGTTAAGGGTGATCTTACTTTTGAAAACTCACTCACTGTTGAAGACTCAGCATATATCACAGGAACCCTAGCTTTAGGCAGTAACTTAAATGTTGCTGGAAATACAACTGTTGGTGGTGATACAACTTTCGCAAATACTATTACTGTGCAAGATAGTGCTTACGTAACAGGCAATTTTACATCAGGTAACTTAAACTCAGGCAACCTCATTTTAGATAATGATCTAACTGTACATGGTATAGCAAATCTAGATTCCACTAATGTTGTAGGTCAACTTGATGTTTCTGGAAGTATTACAGCCACAAACTTTACTGTGAGCGGTGCTTTCACCACAGCGGGTGCTACTAGAGCGGCTAATTCATTCTCTGTTGTTAATGATGGGGTGACTGTTGCCAATACTAACAGGGCTGGTCTTGCAGTTGACAGACCATCTTTGGATAGTGCTGTTATACAATGGAATGAGCTAGGAGACTTTTGGGAGATAGGAACTAACCAGACTGACGGTGGTTCTTCATCTGACATGAAGAGAGTCGCTAGACAGAACGATAGTGCAGTATTCTCAAACATAATGCAAACTGGTACTGGTGCCACTAGAATACCAGCGGGTACAACAGGACAAAGACCTTCAGCCAAACAGGGTCAGATACGTTACAATATTACCAATGCTTCATTCGAAGGCTATAGCGGATCTGCTTGGTCAGGTCTAGGTGGACTTATTGATGTTGATGGTGATACTAAAGTTCTTGCTGAGAGATCGGCGGGTAATGATAGTGATACCTTAACCTTCTTCACTGGTGGTGTAGAACGTCTCAGAATGAATGATAGTGGGTCAACCTTTGCTACCAATATTAGTGGAACTGGACTCACACTATCTGGTAACATAACTATGGCTAACTCCGCAACAGTAGATGGATATGACGTATCCTCATTGGGATCAAAACTTGCAGGGATAGAAAACAACGCCACGGCAGATCAGACAGCCTCTCAGATTAAAACTGCATACGAGGGTAATGCTAATACAGAAGCATTTACTACTACGCTACAAAGTAAACTAAATGGTATTGATAGTGGTGCTACTAACTTCACCTACACGTTGCCTACAGCGGCGGCTGGCACTAAAGGTGGTGTAAAAGTTGGTGGTGGATTAAGTATTAGTAGTGAAGTTCTTAGTCACACAGATACTTCCACAGCATCATCTTCTGAGAATAGTGGTAGAACATACATCCAAGATATCACACTTGATACGTATGGACACGTTACTGGCATTGCTACGGCAACTGAAACAGTTACTGATACTAACACAGAGTATACAGTTGGAGATGGTGGACTCACACAAAAGAACTTTACTACAGCCTTAAATACTAAGTTAACTGGTATTGCTACTAATGCTAATAATTATTCTCACCCAACCCACCCCGGAGATGATGCGGCTGTTGATACTGGTGCTCTCTCAGGTGCTACTGTTATCTCTGACTTGGACTTCAATGTCACAACAGACACTCTTGGTCACGTTACAGATGCTAATGCTACGGTTGCTACACGTGCATTAACAGCGTCTGATGTTTCAGCCTTACCAACTAATGCTTTGTCGCTAGGTAGAACGGCATCAGTTATTACCAGTGGCTCTATCATGTATTTCAATTCGGGTTCAGGAACTGGAACGATTCATTTTCAAACATCAAACGCAACTAAATCATACATGGATTTCAAACAGGATGGCAGTGGTTATGGTGAGATAAATTTCTATAACAGAAATCAAGTAGGTGCTAGTGACACGTATCCGCTGGCCTTGACTATTCGAAACGAAGACATAACAGTTCAAGGTGATGTAAATTCTCTATCTGATGTTCGCACAAAAGAAAACATTGTAACAGTTGAGAGTGGCTTAGATCTAGTATCACAACTACGTGGTGTATGGTATAATAAGATTGGTCATGATGATCGTAAAGTCGGTGTAATTGCTCAAGAAGTAGAAGAAGTTCTTCCAGAAGTTGTTAACACTAATGAAGATGGTATGAAATCAGTTGACTACGGTAAAATGGTCGGTGTTCTTATTGAAGCGATTAAAGAATTGAAGCAAGAAATAAAAGAATTAAAGGGTAAGTAAATGCCAATATATAAATATCAATATATAGACAGTGACGGGGCTATACAAACAGTAGATATGACACCTGAACAGAGATCAGCCGATTCTGATCATAGAGTGTTTCTCTCTACTAATGCGGAGTTCATCGCCAATGAAAAGTTAAAAAGAACACTTTTATTGGATGCTTGTGATTGGACTCAAGTTGGAGATATGCCAAGTTCTATTAAAACACCTTATGTAGCATACAGACAAGCTCTAAGAGATTTGCCGACTCATTCAAATTGGCCTCTATTGGATTCTTCCGATTGGCCCAGTTTACCAGAGGTATAATAAATGGCCTTTCAGATTAATGGTGTTGAAGTCATATCAAACTCTAGTAATATTGAGAATATGGAATCTCTTGCACCCGGAGAGCCAACAGGATTCTTGCGACAAGAATTTGGCTATGGTAAATGGACAGGAAGTAATAGTTATAGTTTTAGCAACAACTCAGCAGTCATAAATCTTCGAACAGGTGCGGGTGGTAGTGGTGCAATATGGCCCTCTTCAAATAATTTTAGAGAAGCTGTTTGGGAAATGAGATGTACTGCAATAGCATCAGGTTCCCATACATTTAACAGTGATGCCACATGGCATTTTGGAGACCCCAGTGCTTCATCATCCGGGTTTGCTCCAGCAAATTGTATGTGTAAAAGTACGACATGGATAAAGGTTAATCACGCAATTTATATTCATGTTATGAATACATATGATTACAAAATTAACAATAAACCTTTTTTTGTAGCAAGAGCATGGGTAAATAAAAATCAAAACGTTTCATACAACGAAGATCTCCTCCAATCTTCTGCGAAATCCACCTACGATCCGGGGTCTTTAATGGGTGAGAATTGTTGGGATGAAAGCATTGAATCTGCTTCTGATACCAACAAAATCTTGCTGACCTTCCCAGCTATGTCAGCCTCAACCTACACATGGAGAACCCAATGCTGGTTTCGATAAATTATTTTTATTCAGTTAAAATCGGGATGGGATAGATGGCCTTTCAAATCAACGGTAGTAATATTATTGATAACTCCAGAAATTTAACCGCAGGGACTGTGGAAGAAGTTAACAGTTGGAGACACTGGACCACAGGAACATCCAATAGTTCGGGAGTTTACACTCGTGGTGGTTCGGGGGCATTCTCTTGGACGAGTGGAACTGTAGACCTACGAAGTGTTAATGTTTACCCCACCAACACTGATTTTACTGATGCAATATATCGATTTAAAATCACAGCGGCAAGTGGTAACCCCGGAACTTTTAGTGCTTTCCCCTTGTATCAAGTTGGCACTTCGATGGCATGGAATGCCTTACTTCTTAATAACAACACGACCGTTAAAGTTGGCTCTTGTTTCTATCTCATGATAAAAACTGCCAGACAAAGTATCAGTGGCACTAGTTATGCCGCTCCACATAGTTTTATTACCGCAATGGCTGATACTAACAGTAATACCTTTGATATTTTAGGTAGATTTGATGTTACTGAGAAAGATAATGCGTATTCAACGAGTGGTGGTGCGGTTTCAATAGAATGGCCAACGTGTGGAACCTCAATAATGACAATGGAACATCAGGTTTGGTGGAGATAAAGGTATAATAAAATGGCTTTTAAAATTGGAACAACCTCTGTTATTGATGACACAAGAAAACTAACCAATCTAGCGTCATCTAATACTGCTATACATGATATGGATAGCTGGACAAAAGGTACTCAGGCATCCAGAGGTGGTTCTGGCTCTTGGGGTGCAGGGACGCAAAATCTTCGCACTCTTGGGGTTCAACCTACTACAAATCATTTTGGTGAAGCTATCCTTGTTCTTGATTGTTGGCTTTGTACTTCTAGTCCACCAAGTTGGTCGGGCAGTATCCAAATTCAGTTTGGCAATTCTAGAAACATGACAATAGATGATGCGGCGGTGAAAATTAAGATTAATTCCAGAGTTATGGTCTATTTTAAGAATACTGGAGTAGGTAATACAAAAACAACCGCCGCAACATACCCACAGACATTTTTAGAAAGTTGGCAAACTTATGATGCCGATACCAGTAGTGGTGGGACTTGGATTTATCCAAAGCGTGGCGCACCGTATGGGAATCAAACTAGTGGATATGGAAGCCGAATGCTTTCGCCACGCAATAGTTCCCAAATGGGCAACTTTGATTATTCAACTGGAACCATTACTTTAACTTGGCCAGCGGCTACAACAACTACTTTGGCTTGGCGCACCAATATGTTTTGGCGATAAATCTATTATAAATACCCTTGACAGATTAGTAATGTATAGGTATAATAAACTATGGCAACACCTCTTAAGTTAAAAGATGCTAATGGTAATATTCAAGAGTTAACGACTACTGAAGAAAACTATATTGCGTATCAAGTAGGACTACACTTGAGCACCGCTGATTCAGCGGAAGTAGGATCTTTGAACAGAGCCACAACTGGTGATACTGTAGGAACATATTCTAATACATTTTTTAATCAGGCTGTAGGAACACATCCCTCTACAAGTATTACCACAGGTACAACTAATACTGTAATCTATCAGACAAACGGTACGGCGGCAGAAACTGATTCTGATGTATTTAGACCTCTTATGTGGGTAGACTCAGGATCAGAAACTGGTTTTAAAATGATGCCAGACGTAGATCTAAATGAGACTGTTGATAGATACTTAAGTATAATATTTACTCAAGAATTTCCCGGATCATACCGACTATCTACATCAGCACCAAGTGGTGATTGGACAGAACAGCAAACGGCATTTATAGATACTAGAACTGATGGGGCTTCTATAGCACATAAGTTATGGAAAAGAACTGGTGGAACTGCACCAACGGCTGTTAGACCTATGCGCCTAAAGAACGAAGCATCCTTTGCTGGTGTTCAGGAAATGTCTGATGCTGAGATTAAGTTCTCATTTGGACAAAGAGCAAAGACACGTATAGCGGCATCCAAGATAGGTTCGTATCAACTTAGGAACTCTTCACAGGGTGCTCCTACTGATACTGGAACGTGGGTTGCCAAAGGTACTGCGACTGATACTAGGAATACTACTGCTAATCAAGCATTTACTAGAGATAGCACTGTAAACTTTCAAGCTAATTACACGACATCATATACAACAGGGTATGCCACAAACTTCACAAGTATAAGTAATGTGAATTATACCTCTGCTTACACCAGAGTATTTGATCAAGGGTATTCTATAGATTATACTGGTGGTTTTAATCAGGGATATACTTCTACTTTTACTGGAACCTTTAACCAAAACTACGACACACAATATACTACCCAATACACTGGAAACTTTTTAAGAAACACTAGTGTTAATTACGATAGGCAGTTCACAGGTCAATTTAGTACAAATTATCAAGGCACTGTTGAGAGAGCTTATAATCGAACGGAGAATAACAACTATGTTGGTCAACAGTTGTATTACTTTTCGACAAACTATACCAGAGACTTCCTTCGATATCAAGGTCTCGTAAATTACCTTAGAGATTTTAATGGGCAATTTGGCGGCAACGTTAGCTCAGATTATATACGTGTTTTCACCATTCAATATACTGGTGAGTTTATTAGCAACTTTGTTGGGCCAGCACAACCCCAATCTTATACAAGGAATGCTCCACCAACTTATTATCAAGGTTCAGGTAGGGGTGGTGGTCAAACAACCTACAATGCGCCTGACGTTCCAGGAACGGCATATGCTGGTAATTATGCTCGTGTCTTTGTTGGAAATTATCAAAGCAATTACACTAGAAGTGTGGGGGTTGTGTATGACAGAGTGTTTACAGGTACTTTCGAACTACAAATCCAACCTATATACTATGGTAACAACTACCTCACGGCATATGTGCTTGGGATTGACAGGAATTATAATAGACTGACCAATATCAATTATATAAGTCCATTTCCAGTAAACTATACAACACAATATGAGGGGCAGTATACTATCAGCTATACCACGGCTTATCAAGGTAACTATCAAAACGAGTTTAGTCAGAATTATACTACATCATATACTACTGGTTATTTAAGCGACTATGATGGTGCTGTTTATACTGCTACATATGACAGAGTGTTTACGGGTGTGTATACCACATCATATGAAGGAGCCTTTGATACCGCTTACTCTACAGCATACGAAGGTAACTATGAGAATATATATGATAAAGCTTTTGATACTTCATATATAACAGACTATCTTGGAAACTTTCAAGGAAACTTTGAGGGTGAAACTATACAATCCGCAAGCGCAACAAACGAAACTTATACACTATACGTAAGAATATCATAGGAGATTAATATAATGAAAAAAGAATGGGTACATCCATTTTGGGAAAACGCCGCAAAAGACAGGTTAACTGTTAGATTGAATATCACACATGATGATGGTTCTTATTCAACAAGTGTTGCTAAAGTTTCTAAGTTTGATGCTGATGGAAAAATAACTTCAGACTATGAAGAAATTTTAAAACAGAATACTATGACTAAAATTGATGAATTTACTCAAGAACGTTTGGATCGTCATAAGCAAGAACGTGAAAGTAATATTAAAAAACAAGCAGAAAAAAATGAGTCTAAAAGACTTGAAGATTTATTTAATTTTAAATTACAGACTTTTGAAATTCCTCAGATAAAAGAATCTACTAATCGCACACTGAAATCTAAAATTAGAAAAGCTAAAAATGCTATTGAAATGCAAGCATATGCTACTATATTATTAATGGAGATTATGAATGAAGAAGAAAAATCCGACTAAAGGATTTTTAATTGTAGCGACTAAACGCAAACAGTTTTTAATGGGTGCCGATAATGTAAAAGAATCTATTCTAGATCATTATCCAGAAGCAAAAATTACTCTTTTTACTGAACAACATTTTATAGATGATCCTGAATGTCAAAAGTATTTCAGAGATTTCGATCACGTTTTACCTACTCCTAATAATACTAATAGAGAAAAAATGTGGGGAATGGCTAACTCTCCCTATGATTTAACTTTCTATATGGATGCTGATGTAGAAATCATTAGCAAAGAAATCTCTAGCGTATTCGATCATCTTGAGGATGGTAAGTATGATATGGCTTATGTTAATCTCACAAAAGAAGGTGCAAAGCATTTTGCTGATTGGGATTGGGGGCCAAATATTTTTGATGATGGATATAAAGGTGCTCCAGATCATCTTGCTCATTGCGGTGGTGTTGCGTTATATGATACTAGAAACCCATTAATAAACCAGTTTATGATGGATTGGTACAACTTGTATTTAGAACAAAGAGGTGGTTTCTGGACACCTAAAGAATTTGATAATATTAAAGTAGGAAACTTTAGAGAATGGGATCAGCTTACTTTGTGGTGGCTGATTTATCATTCGCCCAAATATAAATCTCTTAAGTGGAAGTTCTTTGACGATAACTATCGTTGGAACTACTTCACTTCATTTGGGTTTCCTATAGAAGGTGGTTATAACTGTCATAGGGTAGATTCTAAAAGAGATTATTGGAAGACAGATCCAGCCCCCGTAGTAATACACTATTCAAGTTGGATGGACAAATATGGAGAAAAAGGGTTTTTATAATGAACATTAAACACAACTACATGAGAGATATTGATCTAAAAAATAAAGAGTTTTTAGATATATTAGATGAATATAAAGATGTCTTGCTTAAGAGAGATCAGCCTGATGATGATCCACTGATTGCAAAAGAACTTCGCATCAGTAATGAAGATAGTAAATCTGAAGACTATGTTTCAGATCAGTATCTGAAAGAGATTATGTCTATGGGTGATAGGCACGATGGATTTCCAGTAGTGTTAAAAGGGTTTATGGGGCTTAAACATACTGATGGACATCATAAAGATGGAAAGATTATTAAAGACGCTACGTCAACTTTAAATTCAAAACTTATTGCGTTTCTTTCTTGTAGAAATAATGCCCTTAATGCTTGCTATCCACCAAAAGGATTTATCTCTTGGCACAATAATGCTAATGCTTCAGGCTTTAACATCATTATAACCTATTCAGAAACAGGTGAAGGATGGTTCGACTATTGGGATACTGAAAAGAAAGAACGTATTAGAGTTCAAGATAAGAAAGGCTGGCAAGCAAAGATGAGTTACTTTGGTGAGTATCATACTCCAGATAGCCTATGTTATCATGCCGCTTATACAGACTGTTACCGTATTACTGTATCATTTATTTTTGCAGAGGCTGATGCATTTTGGGAAGAGGTGATTGAGGATCTTGAAACAGAAAGTTAATATAGTATGTGTATGTGTAGGAACAAAGTATACTAAAGAACACGTTAATAGATTACACAGAATGGTAGAGCGAAACTGTACTCTACCATTTTCTTTTTATTGTATATCAGATGTTCAGCAAGAAGTCAATACTATTTTTATTGATAAGAGTCTAGACTTAGAAACTTATTGGTGGAAAATAGAACTTTTTAATCTTGACTTTGATGACCCAACGTTGTATCTTGACTTAGATGTTGTGATACAAAACAACATAGATTATATGTTTGATGACATTGATGATACGCTTAGAATTATCAATGGTGAAGATATTGGCGAGGATTATCCTTATGATGGCTCACCTGATAACATTTTAACTATCCCCACAACTAACATAAATACATCTATAATGTTGTTATATACCAAGCAACATAAAGAAATATACGATAAGTTTATAGATAATATTGATTATAATATCATACACTACTATGGATTAGACAGGTTCATTACTCATGAATACAGCAACCTGTCTTGTTTTGATTTCAAACGTGACTACTATCATAGGGCGAAGGGTTGGTTGTCTGAAGATAAGTTAGATGATAACTTGTTTAACTACGATCCTGATAGAACAATATGTATTTTATCTCAGTGTGAAGACCAACATTATAAAAGTTTAGAGAAATATTTCTTATAAATAAAGGTAAAGTTGAAAATAAATAAGAGATTTACATATGTCGCAGTACGAAGATTTCACACTAAATCAAGGCGCAGACTTTAGTATACAGCTAGAGCTAGTCGATAAAAATCAAGCAAAGAAATCCTTGTCTGGGTATACTGGTAAAGGGCAAATCCGTAAAACTTACTCATCAAGTGATTCAGATGCAGTTACGTTTACTGTAGGAATACCTTCACCAGCAAGTAATGGTATATTAAATTTACAGTTAACTAATGCTCAGACCAGTGCGATGAAATCTGGTCGTTATGTTTATGACGTAGAGATCTCCTCTAACGATAGTGCTTCAAACACTCTTGTTGAAAGAATATTAGAAGGACAGATCACCGTATCGCCTTCGGTCACCAGAAACTAAGGAGACCTTAATGGCTATTCGCATCGTATCAGCCGGGACAACGATTGTTAAGAAAATAACTGTTGGAACTCCCAACAGAATAGGACAGGTTTCCACAGGACGTATTACTACTCTTGATGATGTGAATGGTATAACTGGTCTCGCTGGCGGTTCGTATCTTAGATTTGACTCAGCAACTCAAAAGTATATTCATAGAAACTTCGATAGTGATGGTAGAAACCTAATAAGTGCAGATGTTGGGTTATCTTATAACTCAGCAACAGGTCAAGTAGTTCATACTAACTCAGGTGTTACTTCTGGAGCATATGGTAGTGCTTCCCTAGTGCCAACAATATCAGTAAACGATCTAGGCCATATTGATAGCATAGGCACTGTCTCTGTTGCTGGCGTGTCAACATTAGTATTTGACTCCAATAATGCTACAGTTAGTATTGGAACGGCAGATGGTGGCACATTTAATACTCGTATTGGCTTAAAAGCTTTTAGCACAAATGATCTTGTTGAAAGTTCTGGTAATCTATACTACACTGATGTAAGAGTTAGAGCCGCCCTAAGTGCTAATGTCGTGACCGAAACCTTAACTAGTACATTAGGTGCTGGTGGTCTTGAGTCAGCAAAACTACAAAGTAAAACTCGTGTAGATCCAGATACTGGTCAAGACATTCCAAATGTTTCAGACACAGTTTTATTTTCAACAGATTCTTCAAACCGAATTCTACTACAATCTACCAATCTTGCGATAATAAGTAAAAATAATAAACAGGTGCTAGAAACCACACAAACTGTTAATGGTGCATCTATTGCTCTATTTCACGATGCGAACAAAAAACTTGAAACAACATCTACCGGGCTCACTATTACTGGCAACATAGATGCTGGAACAGGTAAAATACTTTACTCCAACGTGTATTCTAGTGAGGGTGACTTACCTTCAGCAAGTAGTTATCATGGAATGTTTGCTCATGTTCATGGAACACAAAGAGCGTATTATGCTCATGGTGGAAATTGGTTAAAACTTATAGACGAAACTAATACTGCATCTCTGCCTAGTATTGGAAGTAACATAATACCAAGTGCAGATAGTGCATACGATTTAGGATCTCCCACCAATAAATGGAAAGAACTATATTTATCTGGTAAAACACTTTATCTTGGTGGCGTAAGATTAGAAGACCATAATAGTCAGTTAAGAGTATTAGATAGTAATGGTGTCGTAGTTAAATTTGCAATGACTTCTAATACCACCACTGATTTAACTGAAGGATCGAATCTATACTATACAACTGCACGTAACGACTCTGGGACTAGTGAATTCATTTCTGGTGATAGAACATATGGAAACATA
>UPTN01000070.1_pt1 | contig 52590 bp, 51 predicted proteins | sample 2160111 | NCBI WGS metagenome assembly UPTN01 (sample SAMN06265058, study PRJEB28932) | marine metagenome | isolation source: Columbia River Estuary | place: USA:Columbia River Estuary, USA | collected 2014-05-05
CGGCGCTCATGGGCATCCTGACTGTCCGCCGCCTGAGCGGCTGCCAGATACTGTGCCGTGGTTCTGCCCTGCGCGCTTGCAGATTTTTCCAGTGCCTTCTCGGCGGCACGCCAATCGCCTTCGGTCAGCGCCAGCAATCCCTTTTCGAGCTGTTTAAAAGCCCGGCGCTCGCGCATTTTACGCGCGGTTTCGACCGGCATACGCCAAACCCACACAATAATGTGCACTGAAAGCCACAAAATCAGCAGGCCTGTTGCCAAAACCAACACACTGGTTTCGATGGTCCAACTGCCAAAATTGATCAGGACATGGCCCGGATCAGATTTGAATATGGGTGCCAGCGCGCCAGCGCCCAGCAACAGCAGGAGAACCAGCAACAAAAGAAGGCCGCGTTTCATTCGACCGGGTCTCCGCTCTCCACCGCGTCAACAGGCTCAACGAGCTCAACCGGCGGGGCGGCTTGCATCAGGCTGCGACTATCGCGTAACTGCCGTAATTGCGTCCAGGGCGCGCTGATGTCGGGCATATCAGGCGCGATAATCACTTGCCCCAGAGCGTCGACTTCGTCCAGCACTGCTTTCACTTCGGACGCGTCATTTTTAAAAAACTGTGTAACCGTCACCCCAACCCTGTCCAGTGAGTCAACATAGGCAGCCGTGTCACTACGCATCAGCGCCAAACGCGCTGATTCGAGTTGCAGCCACAAACCCTGACGCAGGTAGTCCTTGTCATCAAGGCTTAACAACGATTGATCTTCAGGAACACGCCGTTTGACGGTGACCAGTGAAGACAGTGTCTGTTTAATACTTTCCCACCAACCGGCGTCATCTGCCAAATCCGCCTCCGGGGTTGACTCAACTTCACCGCGAAACGGCAGCGCTGACACTTTTGACTGCATGTCGGTGAGGCGGGCAGACAGTAGAACGTGGTCGACCAGAGGCACTGCTGCCAGTGTCTGGAGGGCTGCCGCAATGCGTTGGCGCACACTCAGAAACATTGGATCGTTTAGCGCGGCAAGCTGAACATCAGCAGCGTGTAACGCAATGGCGGCCGCGGCTGGGTCAGACAACAGATGCAACCGGTCGCTCGCGGCGCGTAACAGAAAATCTATTTCTGCAACGGCCAGTTCGGCGCTGCTGTTACGGTTTCGGGCAGCGAGACCCGCAAGACCCGACTCAGTTGTTGACAGACGTTGCTCCAATGACCGGACACCAGATTGCACGGCATCAATTGAGACCTCGTCCGCACCGGACTGACTCCGCAATTCGGCGAACTGGCTTTCAATGGCTTTAAGCTGGTCACCACGGCGCGCAAACTCCGCCGAACCCATATTGGACTCAATCGACTTCAGTTGGCTTTCAAGTGACGTGAGGGATTGGGAAACCTGTTGCTGAGAATCCTGCAGACGGGTCAGCGATTCTTCTTGCGTGGCTTGAACAGGGTCTGCCTGGTAGGCTTGCCACCACTGCCAGCCCGAGGCACCTGCCGCTGCAAGCGCCACAAAAAGAGCCAAAAACGCGACCCCTTTACCTGTAGATGCAGGCTTTTTCTCTGACAGCAACGGATCCAGTTCTTCAGTTGCCAACGCGTTATTGCCTTCGTTCAATTCTTTGCTGTCCATATTGGGGCCTGTTGGTGCTGTTCAGGTCAATTTCTTCAGTTCAATTTCTATCGATGCTAACCAATTCGTTGCTATTACGCACACCTTAATAACCAGTTTTAACAAATATTCATAAAGCACGCGGGCTTAGCTGCACGCTTCCCGCTCAGTAAGCCACAGTATCGACTGCAACAGGTCAGCATTTCCAGGGCCGATGGCCAGTTCGACATGTGTGGCGCCCAACTGCTCCAAATACTGTCGGATACGGCTGGAAATCACGAGAGCAGGCGAATTTAGTATTTTGCTCCAAACCGGCGCCGGTAATTGCTCCCGGGCAAGCTCCAGAGCCGAAATACTGGTCCACACACTGAGCAGGGATTCGGCACCCGCAAGGGCCTCGACCTGTTCGGTTTCCGGTTGCAGCGCAACGCGCTCATAGACCATTGCGTTAACCACATCCCAACCCAATTCTGTCAAACCCTTTTGCAGGGCGTCACGACCGCCGGGAGCACAAAAAATAACGGCCTTGCCAGGCGCCTCGGCCAACTCAGGTACTTGTAAAAGGTCTTCGCTGGTAAAACCGGTTGGCGCCTGCAGGTGAACTGAATAACCGGAAGCCTCGAGTTTGGCGCGCGTGGCAGAGCCCACCACGGCCAGCTCCAAGCCATCCAATTGTTCCTGAGGGATATGTGCCAGCCCGAACTGAACCGCGCGCGGACTGGTAAAAACCGCTAGTTTGCGGGTTTGCGGAGTAGCCCAGACTGCGGTCATATCGACTGCAGGCTGGTGAGCCGCAAAGGTGTACATCGGCATCACAACCGCAAACATCCCCCGGGCACCAAGCTCGCCAGCAAGCTGGCGTGATGCCTCAAGGGGACGCGTAACAAGAACGTGTGTCATGATTCCTCGATGCCAGAGTTAACCGGCACTATAAATTCGAGATAATTTCTCCAGCACCTTTTTCCAAAAGCTCAGCGGCAACGCGCTCGCCCAGCACAACCGCATCTGCCGATGGTGCTTCGCCTTCAGCCTCTACCAGCCTGGTTCCGTCGGGTGAGCTGACAATGGCTTTCAGCTTGACAGTATCACCTTCCAGAACCGCGTGAACAGCCAGTGGAACCTGACAGGTGGCTTCCAGAACATGGGCTACTGATCTTTCCGCGCTGGCCACCACCATGGTGTCTTCGTCGGCCAGTGGCGCGAGTAACGCACGGGTCGCCTCATCGTCTTCTCTGCATTGCAGGCAAATAATGCCCTGTGTCGATGCCGGCAACCAATGAGGCGGCTCGAGTGTTTCAGTGATTACCTCACCCAGGCCAAGACGCTGCAAACCAGCACAAGCCAGAATGATGGCATCGTACTGACCCTCTTCCAGTTTTCTGAGACGCGTATCCACGTTACCGCGCAAATCGGTTACCACCAGGTCGGGCCGCAATGCCAGCAACTGGGATCTGCGGCGCAAACTTGAAGTACCAACTTTACTGCCCGCCGGTAAGTCGGCCAGTTTGCGGTGGTTATGACTAACCAAACCGTCAAACGGGTTGGCCCTTGGCAGCACGGCATCCAATACCAGACCTTCCGCCATGTGCGCGGGAACATCTTTCATTGAGTGCACCGCCAAATCGGCTTCGCCGTTAAGCATCGCGCGCTCCAGTTCTTTCAGGAACAAGCCCTTGCCGCCAATTTCAGCAAGTGGTCTGTCCAGGATGCGATCGCCCTCTGTGACGATTTTTACCAGTTCAATTTCAATGCCCGGATGTGCCTCGCGCAACAGGTCCCGCACATGGTTTGCCTGCCATAAAGCCAGTGCGCTTTTTCGTGTTGCGATTCTTAATTTGTTTGTCATGTTAATTCCCGAATGAGTTTTCTTATTGCAGGGAGGTTGCGACGACTCACCTGCGGATGGGTTTCATAACCCTCTAATTGTAGGAGGTGGCGTCCGTCAGGGCTTTTTTCCAGTCCCCTGATGAATTTTTTTGCAACCAGTGTTCCACGATGGATGCGGATCAAGGTGTCAGCGTGTTCATTTTCCAACTCCAACAGCGATTGGTTGATGACCAAAGTACCTTTTTGGTGAACAACCCTTGTGTATTTATCTTCGGCCACCAGGCAAATAACGCCGGCCAATGGCAGCAGGTTAACCCTGCCGCCCAGGGTAGAGCGAAGAAACGGGCCGTTGACACCCGAATCTGTCCTGGCAAGAAAGCGCCGGGCTTTATCGATGGCCATTTCAAGCCGCTCCGCGCGGACTGGTTTAACCAGGTAATCGACGGCCTCACACTCAAATGCGTCTACTGCCCGATCAGACCAGGCCGTGCAAAATATAACGGCCGGCGCTGAGCCCTGCTCCTGCAACATACGCGCCAGCGTCATTCCATCCATACCGGGCATCGAAACATCCAGCAACAGTACGTCAGGTTCTTTTAGCGGAATCAGCCGCAGCGCATCCTGCCCGGTGGCAGCCTCACCCGCAACATGCACCGCGGGTATCGCGCAGAGCATACGCCGCAGGCGACTACGCGCCGGCGCTTCATCATCAATAATCAGTACTTTCAACATACGGCATACTAAGTACGGCAAAAAAGTGTTCGTTGTTTTGTTCAGTAATCAGGCTGGCACCCGGCCCAAAGGCCAACTCCAGCCGTTCGCGAATATTTGCAAGCGCCATACCATGCCCCCGGCTTTTATGTGATTCCGGGGCCACCGGGTTGCAAATTGTCAGGACTATATTGTCTTTTTCCTTGCGCCCGTAAACGCGAACTTCACCACCGTCTACACGGGGTTGTATTCCATGAGCCACTGCGTTTTCTAGCAACGGCTGTAGCGTCAGTGGCAACACCGAAGCGTCTTTGGGGAGTCCGCTTACCTGCCAGTCAATACGCAGACGCTCACCGAGGCGGCGTTGCTCCATGTGCAAATATTTCTCTGCCAACTCAAGCTCATCGGACAAGCTGATCAAGCTGTCAGCACGGCGCATACTGCCGCGAAACAAATCAGCCAGGTCTTCGGTTGCGCGCTCGGCACCCACCGGGTTTTCCGGTATCAGGCTGGCGATGGTGTTAAGGCTGTTGAACAAGAAGTGCGGGCGAATTCGCGCTTGCAGGGCCTGCACCCGCGCTTCCGACTGGGCCAGCAACTGGGTTCGCCACTGGGCCCGTATGAACAGATAACGAAACAGCGCGGCAGAAACCAAACCGACCGCCAAAACGCTTTGTGTTACAAACAAACCGAAATTTTCACGCCCGGGACCCGCCCCCAGCACAGTGCCGACAATACCTGCTGAATAACTGAAAGCCAATGCCACCACGATACTCAAAAGCCAACTGGCCACCCACGCTCCGCGCGAGGACAGACGGCCAAGCCAGACCCGGCTCAGACACAAAACCATGCCAATCACCAACGCCATTGCCTGCGCGTAAAGGGAGATGACCCCCAGCCAGGCCAGGCCAAGGTCTCCCAACTGACCCAAACCAATTAACAGCACCGAAACCTGTGTCACGGCCACCACTGCCAGCAACAGTTTTAAACGACAGAATGAAGGTGGGTATACCGCTCGTTGCGGTGAAAGGTCTGTGTTGCTAGTGGCAGTTTCCACGGAATCATTTACCGGAGGGCAGTCAGGCTGCTGCGGCCGCCGTCAGCTTAAAAAGCCCTGCAGCCAACGACCGATATCGGCTATTTCCGGCTGAGAAACGGAATGGGGAATCGGGTAGCTGTGCCACTCTATCGGCCAGTCCCCGGATTGCAACGCGGTGTGTACCGCCTGCCCCAGGGCAAAAGGCACCATGGGGTCCTGGGTTCCATGCCCAATAAACACCGGGGTTGCCGCGTTGGCCTCTGACCGCTCGCTTTGCAGGCGATCAGGGAACATCAGGTAGGCAGACAGCACCATGATGCCCGCCAATTTTTCCGGGTAGCGCAAGCCAACGTGTAAAGCCATGGCGCCGCCCTGTGAAAAACCAGCCAGTACGATTTTCGATGCCGGAATACCGCGATCGATCTCGTGCTGGATCAAGGCACGTACCTTGCCCGCGCTATGCCGGATACCGGCTTCATCCTGACCCTTGGTGGTACTGATCTCGATAATGTCGTACCAGGCGCGCATGACCGCGCCACCGTTAATGGTGATCGGGCGTCTTAACGCGTGGGGAAAAATGAAGCGTACCGCTTTACCGGCAGGCAGGCCCAAAAACGGTACGATGGGCTCAAAATCGTGCCCGTCGGCACCCAGGCCGTGTAACCAGATAACCGAGAACTCGGGGTTCTCGCCAGTGGTCACTTCTACGTACTCAAGCAGTTCACCGCTTTCCATATTCTGTGCTGTATTGATGCTATCCATGGCGTATAGTGTAGCAGTGATTAAGACTGGATTTGCGTACTGATGCAAACTGTAAAAACATCATTAACCCTCATCATCTGTGTTGCCCTGCTAAGCGCCTGTGGCCTTAGCGGTCCGCTCTACCTGCCGGACGACAAACCGGACTCAAAACCGACGACTGCGCAGCCTTCAACCGCAGATACTGGTGAAGCGGAAGAAGAGCAGGACGCACAAAACAAAAAAAAACCTGAACACTAAACGATGCCCGTCACATTTCATAAAATGCACGGTCTGGAAAATGACTTTGTCCTGCTGGACCTGCGCCGCCAACACTTCACCCTTGATGAAAACATCGTCAGGCAGTTGGCCGACCGCCACACGGGCATTGGCTGTGACCAGCTACTGACATTACACGCACCACCCAATGAAGAACACCTGGCGGCATTTGAGGTATGGAATGCCGATGGCAGCCGTGCCGAACAATGCGGTAACGGCGTCCGCTGTCTGGGCTTGTACCTGGATATGTGCGCGGAGGCTCCCGACGGGCCATTTTTAATCCGCGGCCCGGTAGCAAGCGTTAAGGTCGAATGCCTTGGCAACAACCAGGTGCGCGTTGATATGGGTCAGCCGGCATTCGAACCACAACAGGTTCCGGTGCTGCTTGAAGCTCTCGACGGCTGGTATTCTCTGCACATCGACCAACACAGCTACCAACTTGGGGCGGTATCGATGGGCAACCCCCACGCGTTAATGATCGTGGATGACGTAAGCGCCACGGATGTCGCGGCACTGGGCGCAGCCATCAGCTCACACACGGCGTTTCCCGAAGGCTGTAACGCGGGTTTTGCAGAAGTCGTAGACCGCAATAATATTCGTCTGAGGGTGTTCGAGCGCGGAGCCGCCGAAACCCGCGCCTGCGGCTCTGGCGCGTGCGCCGCTATGAGCATTTTACGCAGGGCTGGTATGGTAAATGAAACGATAAACGTGACCCAGGCGGGCGGAAACCTTATACTAACCTGGGTAGGGGATAACGCCCACGTGATTATGACGGGGCAAGCAACCCACGTTTTCAAAGGGAATTTGACATGACAGACAACACCAGGTCAATTGAAGACATTGTTTCAAAATACCTGCGCAAGCACCCCGATTTTCTGGACCGGGAACCCGAGTTACTTGCGTTTTTAGAATTGAATCATGCCAGCGGACCGGCAGTTTCACTGATCGAAAAGCAGGTCCAGTACCTACGCTCTCAAAACCGGGCAATTGAACTCCAACTTAATCAGCTGATTCAGGTTGCTTCAGATAATGAGAAGCTCATGTCCCGCCTGCATGGTTTAACGCTCGAGTTAATGTCCATGGGTGATCTGCCCTCATTCTTCGATTTACTCAGCAATGCGCTGATGACCGAGTTTAAAGCCGATATTCTCAACATCACCCTCTTTAAACTAAAAATTGAAGCGGGCGCCAAAACACCTTTGTTTTATGTCAAACGCGACAATCCCGAACTAAACCAATTTAACGACCATCTGGAAAAAGGCGCCACTGTTTGTGGCAGGCTGAACCGCGACAAACGCGACTTCCTGTTTGGTGCCCGCGCCCAGTGGGTACAGTCCACGGCATTGGTTCCAATGGGTACTGACGGCATGCTGGCCATTGGCAGTAGCGACCCCGCACGTTTTTATCCAGGCATGGGCACGCTTTTCCTCGACCTGCTTGCGCAGGTTGTCACCAGTCGCCTGGCACTGGAAGTACCACAAAAACAGCGCATTTCAGCCTGAGAAAAAAGCTTTCAGACCACATTTCAGAATTTCAGTGTAAGCTGACTGGGTATGAAACAGCAGGCTGAAAGCTTTTTTGTTTATCTTGAAAATGAGCGCGGCTTATCTGCGCTCACCCTCAAAGCCTATCGCCGCGATATCGACCAGTTGCTACAGTTTCTGGCAACGGAAGACATCAGCCAGCCCACACAGGTCACCCAACATCATATCCGCGCGTTTATCGCGCAAAGACACCGTCAGGGCCTGGGTGGTAAATCGCTACAGAGACTGCTATCGGCAGTACGCAGTTTTTTCCGCTGGATGCTGCGTGAAGGCATGGCCGAACACAATCCCGCAACACCGGTAAGAGCCCCCAAAAGCGCGCGTCACCTGCCAGCAACGATTGATGCCGATACTATTGGCCAATTACTCGACATACCCTGCGACACGCCCATCGCCATTCGCGACAAGGCCATTATGGAATTGTTTTATTCTTCCGGTTTGCGCCTGTCAGAACTGGCAGGGCTGCGCTGGGAACAGGTTGATCTGGCGTCAGGCATGCTGACAGTAACCGGCAAGGGCAATCGCAGCCGCATGGTGCCGCTGGGACGTATCGCCGCAAAAGCTATGCTCGAATGGCGCAAGGCGCGCGGTCAGTTTGCCTCTTTTGAAGAGCCCCATGTGTTTGTCAGTCAGCGCGGCAACCCGATCGCCACGCGCACCATCCAGGCACGGGTACGTTATTGGGCGAAACACCAGGGTATGCCGCAAAACATTTACCCGCATCTGTTAAGGCACAGTTTCGCCAGTCATATGCTGGAGTCTTCCGGTGACCTGCGGGCGGTTCAGGAACTGCTCGGCCACGCCGACATCTCCACCACACAGATTTACACCCACCTCGATTTTCAGCACCTGGCCAGTGTGTACGACAAGGCTCACCCAAGAGCCCGCAAGAAGTGAATCAAGCCGGGGGTTTCTCCCGCTGATACAGCACCGCGATGGCACCCGCTATCAACAGCGTAATTGATGCCGTTCAGGAGCCAGCTACAGACCGCCGCTGGATCAAATACTGCGCCAGTTTCAAACCCACCCAATAACCCCCGTAGGCTGCCAGAAACCACACCCAGACCTGATGCGTTTCAATACGATCCAACCAATACGCGGGCCAGATCATAGCGGCGATGAAATTGGTAAATGCCTCGACAAACATGCCGATAACAAAGCCGATATCTAGTCGCTTGATAAAACCGAAGAAACCACCAAGATTTGCAATCATGCTAGTGATTTCAGTCAACTCGATAACAATGTAGGTCAAAAATGCCACGATGCCGTAAAACCCACCGCCAAATTTTGCCCATTTTTTCTGCAAAGGATGAGGCGTGGCACCGTCCTCTTTTCTGGCTTTTTTGGTGTTCCGTGACAGCGCCTTGATCTCACGCCCCAACGCTTTAGCATCACTTGACTCCTGTAGGAACTCACGCTGCAACGCCCACCAGACAAGCGCCGTTGTAAACGCCGCAGTCGGCACACCTACCATCAACAAGGCCCAAAACACCTCGATCAAAAAATCCACAGCGCACTCCCCAGCCCATTCAGTTATCAGATTGTAAGACAAACTTGCAATCTGGCGCATAAAACCCCACGTTTCTTTCACGCATGAATGAGGAGTATGACGTGGAACAATACCGGGGAACGACCATATGCTCAGTCCGCAGGGGCAACCAGGTAGTGATGGGCGGTGACGGCCAGGTAACACTGGGTAACACCGTTATGAAATCCAACGCCCGCAAGGTACGGCGCATGTACAAGGACCAGGTTATCGCTGGGTTTGCCGGCGCTACTGCCGATGCTTTCACCTTGTTTGAACGCTTTGAAGGCAAACTGGAGAAACACTCCGGTAACCTCGTACGGGCGGCCGTTGAGATGGCAAAAGACTGGCGCACCGACCGCGTGTTGCGACGCCTGGAGGCACTGCTCGCTATCGCGGACAAGCACAACACCCTGCTGATTTCCGGCAATGGCGATGTGATTGAGCCTGAAAACGGACTGATCGCGATAGGCTCCGGTGGCCCATTTGCGCAATCGGCCGCTATGGCCTACCTCGACGGCACGGAACTCGATGCGGCAACCATCGTCAGAAAATCGCTCCACATCGCCTCGGAAATCTGCATTTACACCAACGACAACATCATCATTGAAACACTGGATATCGAATAAATGTCTCAAATGACCCCACGCGAAATCGTTCAGGAACTGGACGCACACATCATCAGCCAATCTGACGCGAAGCGCGCGGTAGCCATCGCACTGCGAAACCGCTGGCGGAGAATGCAGGTCGACGAAACACTGCGTAATGAAATCACGCCGAAAAACATCCTCATGATTGGTCCTACCGGCGTGGGTAAAACCGAAATCGCCCGGCGTTTGGCAAAACTGGCCAATGCGCCGTTTATCAAGGTCGAAGCCACCAAGTTCACCGAGGTCGGGTACGTTGGCAAAGACGTAGAATCGATCATCCGGGATCTGGTAGATTTCGCCGTCAATATGCTGCGTGAACAAGCCGTTGCCAAAGTGGGCGCTCGCGCCGAAGACGCGGCCCGCGACCGCATTCTGGACATATTGCTGCCAAAGGCGAACCCTGTTGGTTTTGCCAACGAGCCGGCAACCGATACCGAAACCAGCAGCCAGTCATCAACACGTCAGAAAATGCTGCGCAAACTACTGGCCGGCGAACTGGACGATCGCGAGATTGAATTTGACGCGTCCAGCCAGCTTGGCGTGGAAATCATGACGCCGCCCGGCATGGAAGAAATGGCCAACCAGCTGCAGGGCATGTTCCAGAACATGGGTAACAACAAAACTCAAAAACGCAAAATGCGCATCAAAGACGCTTTGCCGCTAATCATTGAAGAGGAGTCCGCGAGACTGGTCAATGACGACGAAATCAAGCAGCAGGCGCTGGAAGTGGCAGAGCAAAACGGTATTGTATTTATTGACGAACTGGATAAAGTCGCCAAACGCGCGGAATATGCCGGCGCCGATGTTTCACGCGAAGGCGTGCAGCGCGACCTGCTGCCGTTGGTAGAAGGCTGTACCGTATCAACCCGTTACGGCATGGTTAAAACCGACCACATGTTGTTTATCGCCTCCGGCGCATTCCACCTCAGCAAACCGTCAGACCTGATTCCGGAGTTGCAAGGGCGTTTGCCTATCCGGGTAGAATTGCGCGCCCTGAATGCGGATGACTTCACCCGCATACTGACGGAACCCAAAGCCTCTCTGACCGAACAATATACTGCCTTGATGGCCACTGAAGGCGTCGACCTGCAGTTTGGCGACGACGCTGTAAGACGCATCGCGGAAATCGCCGCACAGGTCAATGAGTCCACCGAGAACATCGGCGCGCGTCGCTTGCACACCATCATGGAACGGTTGCTCGACATTATCTCTTTTGAAGCACCTGACCGTGACGGCGAGTCCATTACACTGGACGCCGCTTATGTCGACAAGCACTTGAACGCACTGGCGGAGGATGAGGACCTGAGCAGGTTTATTCTCTAAGCCGTTTTAAGCAAAATCGCCACGTTATGTCTTTGTGAAGGTACAATAGCCTTTTCCTTCAAACGGGTCTAAAAAATGGAACAGGCAGACAATAAGCCCAAACAAAGCGGCACAACCCATTTTGGTTATCGGGATGTAGCCATCGAAGAGAAAACCAGCCTGGTACGCGGAGTTTTTGAATCCGTTGCCGGCAAATACGATGTGATGAACGACCTGATGTCACTTGGGGTTCATCGTTTGTGGAAACGACACTTTATCGCCATCAGCAATATCCAACCCGGCCAACGGGTACTGGACCTGGCCGGCGGTACCGGTGATATCGCGGCACTGATGAGCAAGCGGGTCGGCTCGCACGGCAGCGTAGTGCTTAGCGACATCAACGCGGCAATGCTCGCGGTTGGGCGCCAGCGCATGGAAGACCGCGGACTCGTCAGCAACATCGAATACGCACTGGCCAACGCGGAAAAACTACCTTTTGCAGACGGTGAATTCGACGCGGTGACCATCGCGTTCGGACTACGTAATGTCACCGACCAACCTGCCGCACTTAAAGAAATGCACCGCGTGCTCAAGCCCGGTGGCCGCGCCATGATTCTCGAGTTTTCAAAAGTGGAATTTGAAGGCCTTAGAAAGATTTATGACGGCTATTCTTTTGAGATATTGCCGCGGCTTGGAAAATTGGTGGCCGATGACGAAGACAGCTATCGCTACCTGGCAGAAAGCATTCGAAAACACCCCGGACAGGATGAACTCGCTGACATGATGGTGACCGCTGGTTTTAAGAACGTCACCTACCGCAACCTGACCGGCGGCGTCGTTGCCATTCATAGTGGCCATCATGGCTGAGTACCTGACACCGTTGCCAGGCATGCTGGCATTGACATTAGAAACCGCCATCAACCATGTTCTGCAACTGGATATGGAATCACCTTCCCGGGTCAAAAAGCTGGAAGGGCGGTTACTGCAAGTGGAACTGAAGGGCCTCGGCATATCGCTGTTTTTTACTTTCAAACACGGTGTTGTCCGCGTGCGCCTGGAAGCAGACGGCACACCAGACACCGTCATTAGCGGAACGCCCGTTGCGCTGTTCTCAATGGCCGAACCGGAAGAAGCTGACTGGGGACTGCCCGATTCAAAAGTTCAGATCAACGGTGATGCAAGTCTGGCGCGTGATCTGGAACGTATTTTCAGAAAGCTCGAACCAGACTGGGAAGGCCCGCTCGCCGGTATGCTTGGCGATGTCGCCGGACAACAGGCAGCACAGGGCATTCGCCATGGCGTTGAGACAGCCAAAAAAACCGCCGGCAGCGCCAGAAAAATACTCTCCGATATCATCCAGGACCGCCGTTCATGACGAGTAGCCTGCGTCAGTTTTTGCGTGTCTGGCACATCGGGGTCATCCTGAGACGCTACCGACTCGACGAGCTGTTAAATGCAGGCAACCTGCCCGCGCCGATGCGCGGCTTGCGCTTTTTAATACCTGCCGGCAAAGAACTGGCAAACCTCCCGCGCGGCGAACGCCTGCGGTTGGCCTTGCAGGAACTGGGCCCCGTTTATGTGAAATTTGGCCAGATACTTTCCACGCGCCGCGATTTACTGCCGCAGGATATCGCCGATGAACTCGCGTTGCTGCAGGATCATGTTCCGCCGTTTCCTGGCGAGCAGGCGCGCGACATCATCGAAGAAGCACTGGGCCAGCCGGTAAGCGAAGTCTTCGCCTCTTTCGATACCACGCCACTGGCCTCCGCCTCCATCGCCCAGGTGCACCCTGCAACACTGCATGACGGCCGTGAAGCGGTCGTGAAAGTCGTGCGGCCGGGTATTGGCAAACAACTACGTAAAGACATTGACCTGCTTAAAACGGTCGCGAAGCTGGCAGAAAAGGTCATGCAGAGCGGTGCCAGAATTCAGCCCCTGAAAGTGGTGTGTGAGTTTGAAACGGTCGTGTTTGACGAACTGGACATGCAGCGTGAAGCCGCCAACGCTTCAATATTGCGCCGTAACTTCAAGGGCTCCAGCGATTTATATATCCCGGAAGTGTACTGGCAATGGTGCAAGCACAAGGTCATGGTCATGGAGCGTGTTTCGGGCCTGCAGGTAGGGGACATCGAAGTTCTTCGAAAGCACGGCGTTAACTTAAAAAAGCTGGCAAGACGCGGCGTGCGGGTATTCTACACACAGGTATTTCGTGACAACCTGTTTCACGCCGACCTGCATCCCGGCAATATTCTGGTAGATGCCACCAACCCGGACGACCCTACCTATATCGCTATGGATTTTGGTATTGTCGCCAGCCTCTCCACCGAAGACCTCTATTACATCGCTGAAAACTTCAAGGCGTTGTTCAACCAGAACTACCGGCGCGTCGCGCAACTGCACATCGATGCGGGCTGGGTGCCGAAAGAAACACGACTGGACGAATTCGAAGCCGCCGTCAGGTCAGTGGGCGAACCGAACTTTACCCGGCCGCTGAACGAGGTTTCATTCGGAAAAGTACTATTCGATCTTTTCCACGTCGCACATCGCTTTCAACTGACCCTGCAGCCACAGTTGCTGATGCTGCAAAAAACTCTGCTGAATGTAGAAGGCCTGGCCCGGCAATTGGACCCTGAACTGGATATCTGGGGCGTGGCCAAACCAGAGCTTGAGACCATTCTCAGGGAAAGACACAATATTGAAAATGTTTCACAGGAGTTGCGTGAACGTCTGCCAGGCTGGCTATCGCAAGCGCCCGAAATTCCTGGGTTGGTGCACGACTTCCTGCTCAAGGCCAACAGCGGTGAACTTCTGGCCCGCACCGCAACTGCCGATGACGCGAGGGCGAAACGGGAGCGACTTGATTCACACCGCAAGACATTGCAGGCGATGGTCGGCGGTTCACTGACAATACCGGGCGCTATTCTCACTGCCCTGGAAACCGGGCCCTGGTTTTTGTGGGGCTACTCAACCATCGGCGTGCTCCTGCTCGTCACCGGGGCCTGGCAATTGTTCAAATCGCTTAAGTAAAAGACTTTTTAAATTCAAAAACCATGAACAATGTCTGATAACCCACCAACAGAAAACAACCAGCCAGACACCATCGTGAAAACCAAAACGGTTGACCGCGCCTGGTTGCTAAAACTGGCCAGTACGGCTTCGGTGGCCACCGCAGGTGTTCTCATCATCGCCAAAGCTGTGGCCTGGTACATGACGGGCTCTGTTGGTTTACTCGCCTCGCTGGTCGATTCGGTGATGGACAGTTTTGCATCGCTAATCAACCTGTTCGCTATTCGCTATTCGTTACAACCTGCAGATGAAGAGCATCGCTTCGGGCATGGCAAAGCAGAGCCTCTCGCAGGTCTGGTGCAGGCAGCGTTTATCGCCGGATCGGCAATTTTTCTTATTTTGCACGCTATTGACCGTTTGAATTACCCCCATCAAATGAACCAGATCGGGGTAGGCGCCACGGTCATGGTGCTATCGATTGTTCTGACCATCGGTCTGCTGGGTGTTCAGCATTACGTTATCCGTAAAACAGGTTCAACCGCGATCAGGGCAGACGCACTGCATTACGCGACCGACTTGCTGACCAACATGAGTATTCTACTGGCCTTGTACCTGGCCTCTTTGGGCATGATGTGGGCTGATCCGGTTTTTGCCATTGGCGTCGCTATTTACATTTTCTACAGTGCTTTTCACATTGGAAATGTCGCGTTCCAACAGTTGATGGACAGGGAGTTGCCCGACGATGTCCTGCAGCAGATTAAAGACACCGCCATGGAGCACCCCGAAGTTAATGGGTTGCACGAATTACGGACCCGGCAGGCCGGTCAGACCAGCTTTGTACAAATGCATATTGAGTTAAATGAGTGCCTGTCCCTGCAACGGTCTCACCAGATTGCTGATGAAGTCGAAAAAAGTATCATGCGGTTGCTGCCCGATACAGAAGTCCTGATACACCAGGACCCAAGCGACGACTCATAGCACAAAATTAGACTTACTCACCAGAATTCCGATAAGGTAGAACTATGCTTTCACACATATCCATGTGGATACTCAAGAGACTTGGGTGGACAATCAAGGTTGACTTGCCGGATATTAAAAAATTCGTCGTAATCGCCGCACCACATACCAGCAACTGGGATTTTCTGCTGGGAATCCTGGCAGCCAAAGCGATCAGGCTGAAAGTCTGCTGGATGGGTAAGCACGGCATGTTCCGCTGGCCATTCGGCTGGTTTTTCCGTGCCATTGGCGGCACCCCCATCCACCGTGGCAAGGGCTTCAATCACATTAAGCAGTTAACTGATTTGTTCAATCAGTCAGACAGCCTTGTTTTAGCCCTGGCACCTGAGGGTACACGCAGCAAGATGGACCACTGGAAGACCGGTTTTCACTACATTGCACGGGGCGCAAAAGTGCCTGTATTGATGGCTTATCTGGATTTTGGACACCACGAGGTAGGCATTGGCGGCCTCTTTTATCCTACTGAAGATATCGAGGCCGATTTTGAAAAAATACGTCAGTTCTATGCTGACAGGCCCGGCAAAAACCCGGAAAACGCGAGCCTCATCGAAGTCCGTAAAAAAGACCATTGATTCCGGGCTAACCGCAACAGCAACCGCCCCTGATTAGTTACCGTTGGTCAAGCCAGTACGCGTCTTTATCAGAGCCAGTCGGTTAAAGAGATGCCGATACCAATTCTGTTGACACGCTGATCGTAGTCAATAAGGCTTTCCCCGTAGCCTCTGAAATACTGCAAATACCCTTTAACATAGGGATAATTCCAAAGCGGAAAACTCCAGCCCAACTCGAACGCGCCCCGTTTAAAACCGGACTCAAGATTGTTGCGGGTCATAAAACTGAATACATTGCTCTTCCACTTGTAGCCCGCGCGTAACTCGTAATGACCCAGGTAATCGGTAATGTCGGGGTTGTCGTCAACTTCAGCGCTTTCCGAGATTCTCAGCCATGGCTTGAAGCCAAGCGCGAACTTGCCCCGCTGGAAAACAAAATTGGCATAAACCCGGTTCCAACTTCTGGATAGCACGCCGCCGCGGCCATTCGACTGATGCACAACACCGACAGAAATAACCGAATTTCTGACACCAAAAAGCTCCCACCCGGGGGCAAACTGCACCCACGCTTCCGGTTCGTGGTTGGTCTCTCTGAACGGTGATGATATGTCCGCGTTATAAACCTGCCAGAACGATCGATTGGTATATGCCGCGTAGACATCGAAGGTATCAAATACATTAACACCCAGAGGGGTTTTCAGACTGATCTGAAACTGCGCGGCAGTTTTGTCAAAATCCAGTGACGGATCAGCATACTGCTCATGGAAAAGCGCGGCATCATAATCGTCAGCGTTATACGCGCCGACCAGAAAATAATTGGGTTTATGCGCCATCAGGGTAAAAGGCTGGAGCACATTCTGCCTGTCCTGCTTTAACCGTTCCTCAACCACAAGCAGCGACTCAGCGGGCTCTTGTAATGCTTCCCCGCTGGCTATCTGATCGCATTGCGCACGCAACTCTCCGATTGTGGTTGAATCGCTCGCAGTCTTGAGCATTTCTGTCATACAAGCAGTTGTGTCATTTGCCTGCGCCAACGTGGGCAGCAGCAAAGCTGCCAGCAACAGACCCGTCCAACGCAGATCAAACTGCCGTGTATTTTTTATTGAGTGTTGCATAACTTTGATCCTTTGAGATCACCCCTCCTCCAAACCGGGCTGACATTAGAGCACCGGCGTAATAAAACCCATAAACGAACTGACCATAATGACCTGCCAGCGCCGCTTGGAGCTAATCACCTCCGGAAAACTACCCAGCGGCCGGTAGTTTTGATAAAAACCCTCAGCACTGGGCGGCATCGGGGTGGCGCCCGGAATCAGTTCGTAAACCGTGGTCGACCGGTGCGGCCATATGTCAAATATCGGCAACGTACGCGAGATCGACTCCAGCACATCATTGATGTCGCCCAGAACAGGTATGCCCGGCGGCTTCATTGCCGCCACCCAACTGTTACCGGGCTCGATATCCATACGAATACTGCGTTCCAGCACCTGAGCGAAGACTTCGTCGTAGATAATAATACCGTTTTCAGTATTGAAACCTTCTCCGCGCGGATCAAGATTATGCGAACCAACCATGGAAACATGGCCGTCGACCACAAACGATTTGGCATGCAGGCCGGTCCTTGGAATCGGCTTTTTCAGCGAAGGGTTGGGGCCGACTGCGGGTATTTTACCGCTATTGATTCCTTGCCTCTTTTCAACGGTAAGTTGCGCTAAGCGCGGTAAAAACTTACCGACATCTACAGGGTAAGGCTGAAACTCATAAACATCAAAACCAAGCGTTTTTATGTAATGTTTCTTGTGTTTGTGCGTGAGCGAATAAGCAGAAAATGCATCGGTAGCCGCCAGACTGTTGGTAGAAAAAAGTAACTCGATGTCCGGCCTGTCTTCACGAAGGTGCTTGAACAGGTTGCGTGAACGTTTTGATAGCACCAGGTAAGGAGACTGAATAACCACCGAGTCCCGCGCTGATGCCAGCACGTTGTGCAAACGCTTGGTGATATTTTCATGCGCAACGTTTTCTATCTCGCTGCCGTGCGGTAAATCATAAAAATATTCGATCGAGTCAACCTGGATGGCGGTGTTGACAAACAAGGCGTGCATCAACTGATTATTCACGATATCTTCAAGTAACGGCAGCAACCTTTCGGACGGCTTGAACACGGATGCCGGTGAACCATTACCGGCCACAATCAGTGGCGCGATATCACGCAGGTGAGCAATTTCAGCCGCCACCTTACTGTCCCAGAAAATATCGAACGAGGCGCTCATTTCTGCTGCAACACCTCCATAAACCAGCACTTCACGGTCTTTGAAGTTGTAATCTGTATCAAAGTCAAAATAGCGGTCGGCAACATTGCGTCCACCGGTCATGCCCACCACCCCGTCAACCACTTGCAGCTTGTTGTGCATGCGTTGATTGGTTTTTTTAAAACAACAGGTTACACCACCAAACATGGATGATTTGCTGGTTCTTGCCTTGTTGAATAAAGGGTTGTACAGGCGTACTTCAAAGTTACTGTGGCGCAGCGCAAGGCCGGTCAGATAGTCGAGGTCCGACACGGTGAATAACTGGTCAAACAGTATCCTTACCCGCACACCCCGCCTGGCCGCCTGCACAAGTTCATGCATGATCAGGCTGCCAGTATTGTCACTCCGAAACAGAAAGTTTTGAAAATCTATGCTTTCCTTCGCCGCCCGTATCAGGTGCAGACGGGCCTTGAGAGAGTCTTCCCCGATGTCCAGCAACGTGGCGTGATGTTGGCCCTTGAGCGCGTTAATCCTGCCCAGGTCCATGAGTGGTGACTGAATCGCGCACAAAGGCGCTTGGGGTGCCTCGCACTCAACTTCCTTTGAACGGAGTTCGGATAATTTTTCGTCAACGGCCTGACGAAGCTCGGGCTGAACCTGTGTTGTGCAGGCGCACATCATCAAGATGATTAAATAAAAGACATTTTTCATAGCTATGCGAAACACGGGGGTACAAGGTCTTCCAGCGCGAATTGCGCAATTTTATCGCACTGGTAAATGGATTGTTGTGTTTTTATCTATCTGCGCAATAATGCCGCAAAGGTTGGGCCTATTGGCCTCTTGGGCGTCACGTTGAGTAACGTGGAACGAACCCTGTCATGCCGCGGCTTTGAGTCCTTGTTATGAGAGGCTGAAGCCCTTCAACTGAACTCTTTTCTGTCGCACTGCAATCGCCGCAATCGCACCTTGCGCGGGTTTGGCCATCACCAGTTTCCAGGCCGAATGATCGTCATCCTCCATCTCGATGACCGATGGCGGGTTATCGGGGTTAACATCCACGGTAAAACGGCATAATTGGTTGGCAATGCCCAGACCACTTGCTTTGACGAGTGCTTCCTTGCAAGCCCAGGTGTGCATAAACGCGCGCTGCAGCTCCTCTTCCCCGAGCTTTGACAGTGCTGCGGTTTCCCGCGGGCTGAAATAACGCCGTGCCAACGCCAACGGTTTGCCCGCCTTGCGTTTAGCAACTTCCAGGTCAACACCAATGATTGCACCGCCGCTGATTCCGATCAGGTAGCACCCACCGCTGCGTGCCACACTAAAATCCAACTCGCCCTTTGATTGCGAAGAGTCGATTTCCGGCCTGCCTTTAAACCTGCGTGTTATGTGTACGTCCTTGCCCGGCACACCCAGATAAGCCCCCAGTAACAAGCGCAGATAAAACCGCCGGGTCGCCCGTTGCTGAAATACGGAAAGGGTTGAGGACTGGCCGTGCGTTTCTGCATGCAACGGGTTCGACAATTGATTGAAATCAAGATGCCACAGGTGAACCGCGTCACCCTGTGGCTTTTCCAACTGCCGCAGCGGGAGTTGTTTCGGGCTGAAGGACTCCGGGCCCATTATTTTGTGTTTAATTTTAACCATTCAACACTAACCGCTCGACATACGTCTAAAAGACTACCTTGACACGTCCCATTCGACAATGGAATCAGTCTAATACATAAGTTACGTTAACAGGTACCATGTAGCCCTTGCACCTTGCTTAGGCTACAATGTCGCCTTTAAAAAGCACAAGCCTGAATCCACGGCCACCTCAAATTCTAATCCGGATACCAATGCAATTTAAAAACGTCGTAATTCAATCGCTTGCTGCTGCAGAAGCCCCAATTAGAGTGTCCTCCGCCGAAATCGGAGAACGTCTGCGGCCCGCAATGGAGCGCTTGGGACTGAGGCCTGGTCTGATCGAGGAAATATCCGGAATCAAAGCCCGCCGGTTTTGGGAAGAAGACACCCAACCGTCTGATGCAGCCACACTGGCAGCAGAAAAAGCCATTAACATGGCCGGAATTGACCGCGAAAAAATCGGTGTGCTGATTAATACGTCGGTCTGCCGCGACTATCTGGAACCTTCCACTGCATGTCTCGTTCACGGCAACCTCGGTCTGCATGAGCGCTGTCTTAACTTTGACATCGGCAATGCCTGTCTCGCATTTTTTAATGGCATGGATGTGGCCGCGCGCATGATTGAGCGCGGTGAAGTGGAGTACGCGCTGATCGTTGACGGGGAATCCAGCAGGCCCATTACCGAATCTACGATCAATCGCCTGTTACAACCCGAAATTAAAGAAGAACAGTTCAGAGCCGAGTTCGCGTCTTTAACCCTGGGCTCCGGGTCAGCCGCCATGGTGATGTGCCGCCGCGAACTGGCCCCACAGGGTCATTCATATCTTGGTAGCGTGACGCGCGCCGCCACGCAGTTCAATAAACTCTGCTACGGCCAAATGGATCGCATGGTAACGGACACCAGGGTTCTGCTGACAGAAGGGCTCAAACTGGCCACCAAGACCTTTGCCGCAGCGCGCGAGGCACTGGGCTGGGTAGTGGGTGAACTGGATCAGTTCATTCTTCACCAGGTCAGTAAACAACATACCGACTCTCTGATGAAATTACTGGGTCTGGATCCGGAAAAAATTTATCGCATTTACCCCGAGTTCGGCAATATTGGTCCAGCGGCTGTGCCAATTACACTGGCACGTGCAGTTGAAATGGGCAGGATCAAAAAGGGCGACAGGGTCGCGCTGCTTGGCATTGGCTCCGGCCTGAATTGCTCCATGGCTGAAATTGTCTGGTGAAAATGACGCCGGCACTACATTTGAACACAGACCCCTGAGCGGTCAGCAAGACATGTTCAACCCACCGGAAAAACTTTACCCGTTCGAGTCACACTGGCTCACCATCAACGGTATCCGCATGCACTTTCTGGATGAAGGTCCGCGGGACGCACCGGTGGTTTTGATGGTGCACGGCAATCCAACCTGGTCTTTTTATTATCGCAACCTTGTACTGGCGCTACGCGGTCGTTACCGCTGCATCGTACCCGACCACATTGGTTGTGGCCTTTCGGATAAACCCGGCAGCGCCGATTACCCTTATACCCTGGAGCAAAGAATTTCAGACCTGGGCTCCCTCATGGACCACCTCCAGATTAAAACCCGGGTTCATATGATCGTCCATGACTGGGGCGGCATGATTGGTTTTGGCTGGGCAACGCAGCGACCAGAGCAGATTGCCAGCACCGTGGTCGCCAACACTGCGGCATTCCCCCTGCCTTCTGAAAAGAAGCTGCCATCAGCATTATGGCTGGTACGCAACACCAAGCTGGGTGCTTTACTGGTACAGGGCATGAACGCGTTTTCAGGTATCGCGGCACATGTCGCGTTTAAAAAACCCGTCAGCAAAGCAATCCGTGACGCCTACACCGGGCCATATGATTCCTGGGACAACCGCATCGCTACGTTGCGCTTCGTACAGGATATTCCGTTGACGGAAGGTGACCCCGGTTACGATATTGTGAAAACCACCGAATCCCGGTTGCCCGAATTTAACAACAAGCCCTGTCTGCTGGCCTGGGGGGAAAAAGACTTCGTCTTTGACCTGCATTTTCTGAACAAGTGGAAACGTATTTTTCCACACGCCACAGTACTCAGCTATCCAGATTGCGGGCATTACATTTTTGAAGATGCCGGCCAGCCATTGACGCAGGCCGTCTGTGAATTTCTGGATAACAATGAACGCGGACTCAAACAAGACTGAAACCTGCAATATCGCGTCTGCGCTGATCGAGCAAGCCGGTCGGCAGGGTGATAATGTCGCAATTCACTACCCGGTTGGAAAACGCGGCGGGCAAGTGCAATATGAGTCGGTAAGCTATCGCGCACTGAACGGACTGTCCGATGATTACGCCCGCGGACTGGCCGAGTACGGCATTGGCCGCGGTGTCCGCACCGCACTCATGCTCACGCCGGGCCTCGACTTTTTCGCGATGTTTTTCGCCCTCTTCAAAGCCGGCGCGGTCCCCGTGTTGATCGACCCGGGTATTGGCATCAAACCCCTGAAAACCTGTTTGGCCGAAGCCCGGCCAGAGGCTTTCATCGGTGTTCCGAAAGCACAAATTGCAAGAAAACTTCTGGGCTGGGCGCCGAACGTCAAACTGGTCACATCAGGCCCTATTTTCGGCTGGGGCGGACTGAGTACAAAACAACTCAGAACACTGGGCCAGAAAACTTCCGGCACGGTGCTGGCAGATACAAAACCCGATGAAATGGCTGCCTTGTTGTTCACTTCAGGCAGCACCGGCATCCCAAAAGGCGTTGTCTACAATCACCGGCACTTTATCGATCAGGTTGATATGCTCAAGTCTGCTTTCGATATCCGTCCGGGTGAGGTAGATCTTCCCACGTTCCCGCCTTTCGCGTTGTTCGACCCAGCGATGGGCATGACCACGGTGGTTCCGCTGATGGACCCGACCCGGCCTGCAAAAGCTGACCCACGCTTGCTGGTACAAGCCATTGAACGCTTCGGTGTGACCAATATCTTTGGCTCACCGGCACTACTGAACGTGCTGGGCCGCTACACCGAATCAAAAGACATGCAGCTACCGTCCGTAAAACGGGTCATTTCGGCCGGCGCAGCCATGCCGGTGGCCACTGTCCGGCGCTTGCAAAAAGCCCTGAACGCTGAGGCCGATGTGTTTACACCCTATGGCGCAACCGAGTGTCTGCCGGTAGCCAGTGTTTCCGGCACCGAGCTGAACAGCGAGGTGGAAAAACTTACCGCGGCGGGAGAAGGCACCTGTATCGGTCGGCCGGTGGCCCCAAACCAGGTCAAAATTATCCCGATTTCCGATGTTGCAGTGACTACATTTGAAGACACCGTAGAGTTGCCTGTTGGCGTGACCGGCGAAATTGTCGTGCATGGCCCGACGACCACCGACAGTTACTGGCAGCGGGAAGAACAAAACCTTTTGGCCAAAATCACCGACGCGCAAGGCCGTATATGGCACCGCATGGGCGATGCCGGTTATTTCGATACCAATGGCTGCCTGTGGTACTGCGGCCGTAAATCGCAGCGCGTCATCAACGGCGATGAAGTGTTGTTTGCCGACCAGACTGAAGCCATTTTCAATGTCCACCCGGAAGTCGCCCGTACCGCCCTGGTGGGTGTGGGTACCGATGGCAAAAAAACGCCCGTGTTGTGTGTGGAGCTACTGAAAAAAACGGGTGGTCATGGCCGCGAACGCATCCGCGTCGATCTGTTGCAGATAGCCCGTAACCACGCGGCCACCACTTCAATCAAGCAGGTGCTGTATCACCCGTCATTCCCGGTGGATATTCGCCACAATGCAAAAATCGGCAGGGAAAAACTGGCCGTGTGGGCGGCAGGAAAGCTGGCATGAAAATTTTGGTTACCGGCGGCGGCGGCTTTCTCGGCAGTGCCATTTGCCGCCAACTGCACGCGCGTGGTGACGAGGTGCTGGCTTTTCAGCGCAGCGCCAGCACTGAGCTTGAGACACTGGGTATTACTGTCATCAAGGGCAGTATTACTGACGCAAAAGCACTCAACGATGCTTGCCGGGGTGTGGACGCCGTGATTCACACGGCCGCGAAGGCCGGTATATGGGGGCCGTATGACGACTATTACCAACCCAATGTTATCGGCACCGAAAATGTCATTACCGCCTGCCTGACCAACAACATCAGCAAACTGGTGTTTACCAGTTCACCGAGCGTGACACACGCCGATGGCGATATTGAAGGCGGCGATGAATCACTGCCCTACCCCGATGAGTTCCATTCGCCTTATCCGGCCACCAAGGCGCTTGCCGAACAACGGGTCATGTCCGCCGACTGCCCTGAGTTGCGCACCGTTTCATTGCGGCCACACCTGATTTGGGGTCCCGGCGACAACCACTTGCTGCCGCGCCTGGTAGACCGGGCAAAAGGCGGCAAATTGAAACTGCCCGGACCGGACAAGCTGATCGACAGCATATTTATAGACAACGCTGCCAGGGCACATTTACAGGCGCTTGACTGCCTGCAAACCGACCCGCAAACAGTGGGTGGCAAAACTTACTTCATTTCCAACGATGAGCCATGGGCGCAGGGCCGGATCATCGGCGGCCTGTTGAAGGCAGCCGGTATCGACGTACAAATCCGCAGTGTTCCGCCCCGCGTAGCCATCGCGGCTGGAACAGTGCTTGAGAAAACCTGGAAATTGTTCAAGCTGAAATCGGAACCGCCAATCACCAGTTGGTCTGCCGAGCAGTTGTCCACCGCCCACTGGTACGATATATCAGCCGCAAAGCGTGACCTTGGCTACACGGTTGAAGTCAGCATTGACGAAGGGCTTGAGCGACTGGCTGCCAGCCTTAAATAAAAGCGGGTTTTTAGAACATCTACCCAACCGGCTTGCCGGGACAGGCAACGTTTTCAGTGCATAGGTCTGCCGCGCAGTCTCCTGACCACATATTCCAGCTTAGAATAGTTCAGCAGTTTGCGGTCTTCTTCCGAAGCGTCTTTGTAGCGGCCGTGGTACTTGTGTTTAACCCACGCGTTAATATCCAGCCGTTTGCCATATTCAAACAAACGGTTGTTGATGGGGTGAAACCCTTCCCGGTATAAAAATGTAGTGCCAAAATCGATGACATACGGTTTCTGGTCAGCGCCGACGATCAGGTTCGACTTGGACTTGAGGTCACCGTGGCTGACGCCGCAGGCGTGAAAAGCCTGCAAGATTTTTAAAAGCCCGGCAAACCAGCTATCCCGGTCCTCCCAGGTGGCGTCCCGATAGGCCGTGCCTTCAATGAACTCCATCACCAGGTAACGTTGCGCCAGAAAACCATAGCAAGCGGGTACACCGACGATGCCATGCATACGCTGGTAGGCCTCGTACTCGCGCTCCAGTGTCGCCTGCCGTGCTTTCCGTACAGCACCTCTGCCCATTGCCGACTTGACCACGAGTTTCAGGCCATCGCCTTCAAATAGCAGTACCGTACCCTGGTTTGATGTGGCCAGAATATTTTGTCCGGATGACAGGCTCGCTTCTATCCACTTTAGCAAGTCATCGGGCAAGCCCGTCGATGGTGTTTTTATACTTTCGTTCATTGAACGTGGATGATACCGGCAAGCAGCCCTTCATTGCACCAACGTTCATTTTTTATCGGCAAAAACATCCGGATTGGGCATAGGTAATTTACCCTGTCGTTTGCTACCATGTTGGCCACCACCACCCTGCGAAGGAATTTTCATGCCGATTAAATCTTTTTTGGCTTTGCTGTCAATTCTGATCCTTTCACCGATCAGTACAGTACACGCCGAAGCCTACCCCTCCACCTACAGCCCGCTGCCTTCTGAAGCGACCCTTATCACCAACGCGACCATACTAACGGGCTCCGGCCAGCGGCTTGATGATGCCAGCCTGTTAATTGCGAATGGCAAAATTGTGTTTGTCGGCGAAGGTGACGCGCCGGCTGATGTTAACGTCATTGACGCCAGCGGCCGTTGGGTTACGCCGGGTTTGATCGACGTTCATTCACACCTCGGCGTTTACGCGAGCCCTGGTGTTACCGCGCATTCCGACGGCAATGAAATGACCAGCCCGACAACCCCCAACGTTTGGGCCGAACACAGTGTATGGCCGCAAGACCCAGGGTTCTCACGCGCGCTTGCGGGTGGTGTTACCGCGCTACAGGTACTGCCGGGCTCGGGCAATCTGATCGGCGGACGCGGTGTGACGTTAAAAAATATCTACAGCACCAGCTACCAGGGAATGAAATTCCCCGGTGCGCCAGCAGGCTTGAAAATGGCTTGTGGCGAAAACCCCAAGCGGGTTTACGGTGAACGCAGACAACTGCCAAGCACCCGCATGGGCAACATGGCGGTGTACCGTGAGCAATGGATAGCGGCGCAAAAATATATCGACGATCAGGCTGCGTATGACAAGAAACTTGCCGAAGGCGCGGAGGACGCCAAAGCACCCACGCGCGACCTGAAATTGGAAACCCTTGCTGCGGTTCTCAAGGGCGAAATACTGGTGCATATGCATTGCTACCGGGCTGATGAGATGCTGACCATCCTGGATATGGCCGAAGAGTTTGGTTACCGCGTCAGCGCCTTTCACCATGGCGTGGAGGCCTACAAAATTGCGGCAACGCTGGCAGAGAAAAATGTCTGCGGCGCGCTCTGGGCCGACTGGTGGGGATTCAAAATGGAAGCTTATGACGGCATACAGGAAAACATTGCTCTGGTGGATCGTCCCGAGGGCAGTTGCGCCATTGTGCATTCTGATTCAGCCGAGGGCATACAACGCCTGAACCAGGAAGCCGCCAAGGCCATGAGCACGGGTAACCGCTCAGGCATGAATATCACACCGGAACACGCCATCGAGTGGATTACGCTGAATGCTGCCAAATCGCTCGGAATTGACGACCGGACAGGCTCACTTGAAGCTGGAAAGATGGCCGACGTGGTGATCTGGAACAGCAACCCATTTAGCGTATATGCCAAAGCCGGTCAGGTATTTATAGATGGCGCACTGGTCTATGACCGCACCAACCCCGATTTACAGCCAGTCTCCGATTTCGAACTGGGCCAGTTGCTGGAGGTGACACAATGAACCACTTGAAAATATTGTTAATAGCGTCCCTTGCAGTCTTGCCGCTGACCATTCAGGCCGATGATGTCATGATTCGCGGCGCCACTATTCACACAATGAGCAAAGACGGCACCCTCGAAAACACGGACGTGTTTATTTCCGATGGAAAAATCCAGCGCATCGGCAAAGGTTTGCCACTGCCAAAGGATGAGGTCTCGGTGATTGACGCAAAAGGCCGGCCGCTGACACCGGGGCTCTTTGCCGGCATTACCAGTCTTGGCATCGCTGAAGTCTCGGCGGTGAAGGAATCTGTTGACCCGGGCCTCGCATTAAAAGAAATGCACCCCGAGTTTAACGTTGTTCCAGCCTATAACCCCAACTCCAGCCTCATACCTGTTACCCGCATTGAAGGCTTTAGCTTCAGTTTGTTGGGTGCCAGCGCGCAGGGCACGATTTTTGGTGGGCAGGGACAAATAGTAACCCTTGGCGGCGCCTATGAAAGTTTTAATGGCGAGCCCGTTCTGTTTATCAATGTCGGTCGGGACGCAAGTTCACTCAGCGGTGATTCGCGCGCCGCGCAGTGGATGCTGTTAAACCAGGTGATGGATGAAGCTGACAACCCAACCACGTCATCCGAGACGGCGCTGCTGACACGTGCCGGTCGTGCCACCATATCTATCTACGCGAGCGGCGGGAAAGTGGTCTTCAATGTCGATCGCGCCAGCGATATTCTTCAAACGCTGCACTTCGCCAAAAATTACGGGCTTAACCCTGTCATTTCAGGTGGCGCGGAGGCATGGATGGTAGCCAGGCAACTGGCCGAGGCCGGGGTGCCCGTGCTGCTTGATCCGCTGGTCAACCTGCCGTCCAACTTCGACAGCCTTGGTTCCCGCCAGGACAACGCTGCCATTTTAGAAGCTGCCGGTGTCACCGTAGCCATCAGCGGCGCCGGGGCGCATAACGCGCGTAAGCAGAGACAAATGGCGGGTAACGCGGTTTCTTACGGATTACAGCACTCAAGCGGTCTGGCCGCGCTGACCATCAACCCGGCACGCATATTTGGTGTTGAAGACAGGCAGGGCAGCATACAGAAGGGCATGCCGGCGAACATTGTTCTGTGGAGCGGTGACCCGCTGGAAGTCACTTCTGCCGCTGAGTTTATGATGATCGATGGCAAAACGATCAAGATGGAGTCACGCCAGACAAAATTGCGCGATCGTTATCTGCCCGAAAACCCGAGTTTGCCAAGGGCTTATATCAAACCCTGAACTTGCAGGACCAGATAACTGGCGAAATAGCGGACAAAAAAAAGCCCGGCACCGCCGGGCTTTTTAACGACCTGAGAGTTAGCTCAATCGTGATCTTTAAACCTGTGATCATTGCTGCCGGGCGCGACGCGAATGTGGTGTACCCAGTAACCACCCCGACCATCGGATGCCACCCATATTTCATGGTGCAAACCAACCTGCACTGGAAGACCCATTGGCGGACCAACCTCAGAGCTGGCACCAAACTTGTTGCAGCCTTTGCCGGCAGGCGCGTTACATGTCCCACCACCACCGCCGCCACCGCCACCACCATCGGCTACCGCATAGCTGTTATAGGAATCAAGATGCTGGTAGATGATATCCAAAAGCTCGTAGTCATGATCATTGGGCGAGATGCTGTCTGGATCACGTGAATAATCCATACACGTTTTTTGGCTTGAGCCGTCCTCGGATGTATGACCCATACCAAACACATGACCAATTTCCTGACACATCACATGACGTTTTTCATTCGGGTCGGCCCAGACAGAAGAATAGGTGTCGTTTACCTTGGCTGTTCCCTTGACGATATGACCGCCGCTGTCGATATTGATTGAGGCGAGTCCCAGCCAACCGTTGTTGCCATAGGTGCCATTGCAGACACGCATCTGGCCACTGACCGCGTTACAGCGTTTGCGGGTTTTTTTTGAGTCATTGGCTGATGTAATTTCCATGCTCAAAGCACCGGACTCATTCCACTCCGCAAGCGACGTATCAAGCTCAAACTGCCAGTCGGAAGTCACACTATCGACCACCTGCAGCGGCATCGGGTTCGCCGTACGCGCCCAGTGATAAGTACTCCAACTATGGGTCGCGTGGGCCGGAACCGAGGCGACGAGCAACGCAGATGTTGCCGCCACTCCCGTTAAAAATTTACTGACTTTCATATTGTCTATCTCCTTTGCCTGGTGCCTGACCAGGACTTTCACTCACATGGTTTATGATTTCTCAAGACCCCCGATATACTTTCAGTGTAGACGTAAATACCTCGTAAATACAAACGCATCGCATTATCTTTCTCATTTACAGACTAAAGAAAGTCCGAAAATGACGGCTGGTACTTAGCGTTAATTGTCACTGTGAGGTGGTTATTTTTCGGGCTAATAAGCGCGAGCGAGACCCGCGCGTGGAGATTTGATGGAACAATGCCGCTGGAGACCGAGAACTAAAAAACACTGAAGCACGCCCGCGTTCAGACGCCCTCGAATTTACCAACTACCCCCGCTTCAACCAGCGCTTCCATGTCGGTGTCACTGATGCCAATTTCACGTAAAACTGCCGCGGTGGAGTCGCCCAGTGCGGGGGGTGCGCGCTCTGCGTCCACACTGCAATTTTGGAACCTGAGTGGTGAGCGCACGCCCGGCACCTGGCCCAGATCATCACGCTGCAACTGCACGACCGTTGATCTTGCAACCACATGGGGGTCGCTAAACGCTTCGCCGACAGAATTGACCGGGCCAACCGGAACGCCTTGTTGCTCAAGCAACCCAAGCCAATGATCAGCCGTATTCTGGCGTAGTGGCTGCGCGATCAGCGCAACCAGTTCGTGTCTGTTTTTTACCCGCTCGGCGTTGGTCGCATACCGCACATCATCAGCAAGATGCCCGCAACCGATAACAGCGCACAACTTCGCAAACTGGCGGTCATTACCCACCGCCACCACGATGGGCTCATCGGCGGTTTCAAACACCTGGTAAGGCACGATGTTGGGGTGCGCGTTACCCGATAAACCGGGGCTTTTGCCGCCAACGAGGTAGTTTGAAGCCTGGTTGGCGAGGGTGGCGAGTTGGGCATCAAGCAAAGAAATATCAATATGATCGCCCTGCCCGGTTTCGCGGGCGCGTGTATATGCGCCCAATATGCCCACGGTGGCATAAAGACCGGCAAAGAGGTCTGATACAGCCACGCCCACCTTGGTAGGCGCGTCCACCCCGGTCACGCTCATCAAGCCGCTCATAGCCTGAATGATGAAATCATAGCCTGGCTTGTGAGCGTAAGGACCCGTCTGCCCGAAGCCAGTGATAGAACAATAAACAATGGCCGGGTTGATGCTGCTAATCGAGTCGTAATCCAGTCCGTAAGCCGCCAGGCCACCCACCTTGTAGTTTTCGATCAGAATATCGGCCCGTTGCGCGAGTTCCCGCAAAATGGCCTGGCCGCGCGGGTCTTTAAAATCGATGGCTATCGACTCTTTACCCCGATTTGCAGAAAGGAAATAGGCGCTTTCTCGATGATCACCTGACTCAAGGTACGGCGGCCCCCAACTGCGGGTGTCGTCGCCGTGCCCGGGTTGTTCAACCTTGATTACCCGCGCCCCCATATCGGCCAGGCTCTGGCTTGCCCATGGTCCGGCCAACACCCGCGAGAGATCCAGTACCAGTGTTCCTTCCAGAGGCCCGCTCATGATGGTTTCAATATAGCCTGTTACTGCGACTTCAGGAAATCTACCACCATGTGGCTAAAGGCTTTTACACCGTTTTCCATATAGGGTTCGTGCATATTGAAAAACGGCGAATGGTTGGTGGGCTGTTTGGTTGGATCCAGGTCTTCCGGCCAGTTGCCAAGAAACACAAATACGGCAGGCGCGACATTGGCGTATTCGGAAAAGTCTTCCGCAACCGTCTGGGGCTGAATGGAACGCACCGGATGACCGGATGCTCTTTCAAGCGAAGGCATGACCAGCGCTGTGAGTGCCGCGTCGTTAAGTAACGGTGGTGCACTGCGCTCAAGTTCGAATTCAATTTCAGCACCGGCACTTTCTGCAATCAGCCTTGCTGTACGCTCGACCGCCGTGTGGATATAGTCCCTCATATCGGGGTCAAATGAGCGAATTGTGCCTTCAATTTCCACCTTGTCGGGGATCACGTTATAACGCACACCGCCGTTGATGCGCCCAACACTAATGATTGAAGGTGCCAGTGTGACATCCACCTGACGGCTAACAATGGTTTGTAAACCAAGCACGATCTGTGATGTGACCACCACCGGGTCGATGCCGTCCCAGGGCCGCGCGCCATGGGTTTGCTTGCCTTTAACAGTAATCTGGTAGCGATCAGACGCCGCCATCATCGGGCCGGGCTTCACCGCAAACTGACCACCCGGAATGCTAATGCCAACATGTATACCAAATACGGCGGCCGGCATGCGGTCGGCAAATATACCTTCGTCCAGCATCATTGAGGCGCCGCCATCTTCACCCGGCGGCGGGCTTTCCTCGGCCGGTTGAAAAATCAACATCACCGAACCGCGCAGTTCAGCCTTCATGTCATTCAGCACTTTGGCCGCACCCAGCACCATCGCCATGTGGGCGTCGTGGCCGCAGGCATGCATAACACCAACATCCTGACCGTTGTATTCGGTACGTGCTGTTGAGGCAAATGGCAAACCGGTCTGCTCGACGACAGGCAGTGCGTCCATATCGGTGCGAATAGCCACCAACGGACCGGGAAGTCCGCCTTCAATTATGGCAATAACGCCGGTATGCGCGATACCGGTTTGGGGCTCCAGCCCCATTTCACGCAGGATTTCAGCGATCCTGACGCCGGTATTAAACTCCCGGTTACTTAACTCGGGGTTTTGATGAAACCAGCGACGCCACTCAACCACTTGTGGTTGTGCTGCCGCTGCAGCCTGGTCAATTTCTTCAGGTGTGATGCCTGCCTGCGCGACCGGCAAGGCGGCCATACTGACGATTAAACCCAGGACTGCTTTTCTCATAGATAACTCCCGCTAAGTAAACGATTCCATTACCAACTTATCAGAAACAAGGACGGCCTGTTTTAAGTGCCGTCTTATTAAAACCTAACGAACAATCGCGCGGCCCGCGTCGCTGCGCGGATCGGAACCTGCTGTCACTTCACCAGTTTTGCGGTTCCACATGACACCATGCATATTGCCCCAGCTACGGCTGCGCACTTCAACCGTGTGCCCCATCGCTTCAAGCGCCGCCACTTCATCGGCAGTAAACGCGTCTTCTTCGGCGAATATCTTGTCCGGCAAATACTGGTGATGATAACGCGGTAGTGCTACCCATGATTCTGGCTCGTTGCCATCCATGAAATCCAGAATGCCGAGCAAGACCATGGTGATAATACGACTGCCGCCGGGTGTACCAATAGCAGCAGCCTTGTCATTACCCAGCATCAATGTGGGTGACATACTGGACAAAGGCCGTTTGAAAGGCTGAATTTCGTTGGCGGTAAAACCAATCAAGCCAAAGGCGTTGGGCTCGCCGGGCTTGGCTGAAAAGTCATCCATTTCATTGTTAAGCACAAAACCGGTACCCGGAACCATGAAGCTCGAACCAAAAACCGTATTTACGGTAAGCGTCGCCGCAACCATGTTGCCTTCTGCATCCATCACAGAAAAATGTGTGGTATCGGTGCCATCGGGAAGGTTCTCGCGGCCCGGCAACATATCACTGGGCGTGGCACGGTCAAACATAATGCCCGCTCGCAGACCGGCGGCATAATTGGCGTCGGTCAGCCGAGCCTGAGGCACCGGATAAAAATCCGGATCGCCAAGATACAAAGCCCGGTCACGATAAGCGCGCCGCATGGCTTCCACAATCAGGTGTGTACGCTGTACTTTTCCAAGACTTGCTACCTTGTAGGGCTCGATAATGTTCAGAATTTCGGCAATGGCAATACCGCCCGATGAAGGCGGTGACGCGGTGACAAGATCATAACCGCCGTAGCTGGTACGAACCGGCGCCCGCTCCTTGACGGTATAGCCTGCCATGTCCTGCATGGTCCAGTTACCGCCGGCGGCACGCACACCATCCACCAGACGTTGCGCGACCTCACCTTTGTAAAAACCGTCACGGCCCTGTGCGGCCACTTTTTCGAGCACGCTGGCCAGATCCGGCAGCTTGATGATCTCGCCCATTTCGGGAACCTTGCCATTGGGCAAAAAGGCCTGGGTTGCGGCCGGCCAACGGCGAATGGTTTTTTCCTTGTAGGTCAGCATCCCGTGAAACTTGGTGTAAACAGGAAACCCTTCCCGCGCGATGCGTATGGCTGGCTTCAGGCTCTCAGCCAACGGCAGCCTGCCGTAATTTACCGCAAGGTGTTCAAGACCGGCTATTTCGCCTGGAATGGCAGCGGCCATAGGACCGTTGAGCGCCAAATCTCTATTAACCGAGCCGTCCTCGTTCAGGTACATGTCTTTGTGTGCTGCTGCCGGCGCCATCTCGCGACCGTCAATCATTACCTCAAAGCCATCGGATGCGCGATGGAGCAGCCAAAAAGCACCGCCGCCAATGCCGGAGCTGGTTTGTTCGACAACTGCCAGCACCGAGCTCACGGCCACTGCCGCGTCAAACGCGTTACCGCCCTTTGCCAGCACTTCGTGCCCGGCCTCGGTGGCCAGATAATGCGCGCTGGCAATAGCGGCCTTGCCCGGTTGATCCGCTTGTAATGGCTGTATAACTATCGCCAGGCAGGCGATGAGCCAAAAACGGGCTTTCAAACCTCTGCCGCGCGAATCAATTGGTGATATTTTTTCCACAGTTGTTCCTCTGTTTCTTCGTGCCCGGGGTCTTTGGGAATACATTCGACCGGACAAACTTCAACGCATTGCGGCGTATCAAAGTGGCCCACGCACTCGGTACATAGCGCGGGGTTGATCTCGTATATCTCGACACCCTGGTAGATGGCTTCATTTGGGCATTCGGGCTCGCAAACGTCGCAGTTAATACACTCTTCGGTAATGAGCAGTGACAAGGTCAGCTTTCCTCAAATCCAAACCGCACCTTGAGCGCGTGTTCTATTTCGGGCCCTACAAACTGTGAAACGTCACCACTTAACCGGGCAACCTCTCGAACCAGGGTGGAGGAAATGAACCCGTATTTTTCATCGGGGGTCAGAAACATCGTTTCGACGTCTTCACACAGGTTGCGGTTCATGCTGGCCAGCTGGAATTCATACTCGAAATCCGATACCGCCCGCAGTCCGCGCACGATGACAGTCGCGTCGTTTTCCTGGACAAAATCGACCAGCAGGTTACTAAAACCTACAATTTTAATGTTCTTCACATGACCAATCTGGCTTTGTGCCAGCTTGATGCGCTTTTCAAGGCTGAAGAATGGCGTTTTATGGGGGCTTTCGGCGATAGCAACAATAACATGGTCAAAAACCCGCGCTGCACGGGTAACAAGATCCGTGTGGCCGTGGGTAATGGGGTCAAAGGTGCCGGGGTAAACCGCCACGCGAGGGGACTTCATCGGCTGGCCATCCTGCTGAGCTCAAGGGAAAGGTATTCTACCCTTGATACGGTGCGGGATTAAACCAAAGCGCGGATTAATTAACCGTAATCGAAAAACAATTTTAAAAGTGGGCATCAATAAGAGCGCTCACCCGGGCCTTTACTCACCCGTTTGGTCGTCCCCGGGTTCTTCAGGCAGTGCGACAAGTTGCCTGCGGAACAGACGCATGCGAACCTCACCCATTTGCTGATCGCGCCAAACCGACCACCCCTCTGGCAGGGGTACGTCTATTAATGCCGGTGACTCCAGATAGACGAACCCGCCAGGCCGCACACACCCGGTTTTTACCAGGCGCTCGAACACCAGCCCGCCAAGGTTGCTGTCGAACGGCGGATCGACAAACACCAGGTTAAAACTATCCGGCTTGAAATCTTCAATCAGCGACATCGCGCCGCCGGCCTTCAGCATCACCTGGCTGGCTTGGAGCTGCTCAATGCTTTGGCGCAATACCGTCAACGCGAGTGGGTGCTTCTCGATCATCAGCACAGAGGCAGCGCCTCTTGAAGCCGCTTCAAAGCCCAACGCGCCGGTACCCGCAAACAGGTCCGCGCAATCTGCTTCAAAAACCCAGGGCTGCAGCCAGTTAAACAGCGTTTCGCGGCTGCGGTCGCCGCTGGGGCGTAAGCCCGGCACCGTGGCCACGTCCAGGCGACGCCCGCGCCAGTCGCCGCTAATTATTCTGACGCCATTGCTTTTTCCGGATTTGCTCATATCTATGTCTTACAATAACCAAACTGATAGCATATCTTCTTTGTAACCACGGGTTAACCCAATTTCATGTTTCGAATTTTCCGCAAGAAAAATAAAAAGTCCGGCGAACTGCAGGATGTGCAACTTCGGCCGGTAGAACAATCCGGTATCGATCCGCTGGAAAAACGTCTGGAAGACTCCCGGCGTACCATCGGCAAACGTCTGAAAACACTCGTAAGTGGTCATAGCCAGATCAATGAAGACCTGCTCGATGAACTTGAAACCACGCTGCTCACTGCCGACGTCGGCGTGAAGGCCAGCCTGGAGATCATGGCCAATTTGCGCACCGCCATCAACAACGGCACGATCAAGGATCCGCAATCATTATTACCGGCGGTACAGGCTGAGCTCTACGAACTGATCGAGCCCTGCGAACAACTTCTGGCTATTGATACCAGCCGCAAACCATTTGTCATTTTGATGGTTGGCATCAACGGTGCCGGCAAAACCACCACAATCGGCAAAATGGCGCAACGATTTCAGGAAGAAGGCCTGTCGGTCATGCTCGCCGCCGGTGACACTTTCCGTGCCGCCGCAGTGGAACAGTTGAAATCGTGGGGTGCGCGCAATGACGTGCCCGTTATCGCACAGGGTACGGGGGCAGATTCTGCAGCCGTCATTTACGACGCCATCGAATCGGCCAAAGCGCGTGACATTGACGTATTGATTGCAGATACGGCAGGACGCCTGCACACCCAGTCGAACCTGATGGAAGAGCTGAAAAAAATACGTCGTGTAATCGGCCGCGTCGACGAGACGGCACCGCATGAGGTGATGCTGGTGGTAGATGCCGGTACCGGCACCAACGCGCTGAACCAGGCCCAGCATTTTAATGAAGCCATTAATATCACCGGCATTACCATTACGAAGCTGGACGGAACCGCGCGCGGCGGCATGTTGTTTGCCATTGCCAGCGAGCTGGACATACCCATTCGCTTTATTGGTGTGGGTGAGGCCGCAAAAGACCTGCGGCCCTTCGATGCCGGCACCTTCATCAACGCTATACTGCCGTTGGATTAAGTGACATTTTCCCAACGCCTGCTTAAATGGTGGGACCAGCACGGCCGCAAAGACTTGCCCTGGCAGCACCCGCGCACCCCTTATCGGGTGTGGGTTTCAGAAATCATGCTGCAACAGACGCAGGTCAAAACCGTTATCCCGTATTTTCAGCGTTTTATTGACCGCTTCCCGGATATTGAATCACTGGCCACCGCTAGCCCTGACGATGTGCTGGCCCACTGGTCGGGCCTGGGCTACTACGCCCGCGCCCGCAACCTGGCAAAGACCGCCAAAATTTGTGTGGCAGAACACGCCGGCCAACTACCAGACAAAGCGGCCGCATTAACCGCATTGCCGGGTATTGGCGAAAGCACCGCCAACGCCATCGTCTCGCAATCTCAGGACAAACCGGCGGTCGTCTTAGACGGCAACGTCAAGAGGGTGCTGACCCGTTACTATGCCGTTGAAGGCTGGCCCGGAGCCACCCGCATTCACAAACAGCTCTGGAAAACAGCCGCAAAGCTATTGCCAAAAAAACGCGGCGCCGATTACACCCAGGCCATCATGGACCTCGGCGCAACGGTCTGTAAGCGCTCCCACCCGGCTTGCGAGCAGTGCCCTGTCAATGAAGACTGCGCGGCTTTTAACGCCGGCAGTGTCGGGCTATACCCAGCCCCGCGGCCCCGTATAAACATCAAGAACAAAACATTTCAAATGCTCATCCTTACCGACAACCGCGGCCGTGTACTGCTTGAAAAGCGCCCACCCGCCGGTATCTGGGGCGGTTTGTGGTCGCTACCCGCCGATGATATGGGCGAAATCATTCAGCAACGCTTTGGCATGGACAAAGGTCAATTGCGCCCCCTGCCCGAGCTGCCACACCAGCTCACCCACATGCGCATGACCATACAACCGCTCATTGGCCATTCAGAACTCGCCCCAACAGGCGTAGAATGTGCCACAGAGCTATGCTGGTTTGAGAGTAATGAGTGGCCCGCGCTTGGTCTGCCCAAACCAGTCAGGCTATTATTGGAAACACATCTGGAGAACGCTGGAACATGACTGAACGTTTGGTGCAATGCACGCTGCTAAAACGAGAATTACCCGGACTGGCTTTTCAAACCTACCCGGGTGAACTGGGCAAAAGAATATTTGAGAATATCTCCATGCAGGCCTGGCAAAAATGGCTCGCGCACCAGACCATCCTGATCAACGAACACCGCCTGAGCCCCATCGAACCGGAGCACAGGAAATATCTCGAAGGCGAGATGGAAAAGTACTTTTTTGGCGGGGGTTCAGCAGTACCCGAAGGTTTTGTACCCGAAAACGACAATTAAGACGCATTATTCTTGACTTGAACGCCTCTAAACGGTTTAATACCGCGCTCTCTGATTCAAGAGACGCGTTAGAAAAAGTGGCCAGATAGCTCAGTTGGTAGAGCAGCGGATTGAAAATCCGCGTGTCGGTGGTTCGATTCCACCTCTGGCCACCATTTTTTCAATTGCCCTACCCCACTATCCCCAACAGATCGCAGATACGTGTCAGCCTACTCTGGCAATTAATTCTGACCTCATAATTTACCCAAAAAACCACTATTTCTAATAACGCTTCTTCGAACTTTTTGCATCCAATTCAGCCAAATATTCCAGTTTGCTACGAATTTTCCCTTCTAAACCGCGACCGCTGGGCTGGTAGTAACGGGTTTGCGCCATTTCGGGTGGCAGATAGTTCTCCCCGGCAGCATAAGCTTCTGGTTCATCATGCGCGTATCGGTACTCAGCGCCATAGCCTAGATCTTTCATCAAACTCGTTGGGGCATTACGTAAATGAGGCGGTACGTCATAGTCAGGTCGGTTGTGGGCATCGCCAAGCGCTTGCTTCCAGGCGGTATAAACGGCGTTACTTTTTGGAGCGCAGGCCAAATAAACAACTGCCTGGGCAATGGCGCGCTCTCCTTCAGCAGGCCCTATTCGGGTAAAGCAATCCCATGCTGAGACTGCAATTTGCATCGCTCTTGGGTCGGCATTGCCAATGTCTTCTGAAGCGATCGCCAGCAAACGGCGGACGATATATAAAGGATCGCAGCCAGCGGCAATCATGCGCGCCGACCAATACAGCGCCGCATCGGGGTTAGAACCACGAATCGATTTATGCACAGCCGAAATCAAGTCGTACCACATGTCGCCCTTGTTATCGAAACGGGCAACTTTCTCACCGGCAACTTCAGCCAATAACGCCAGTGTAATAACTTTCACACCTTGTTCGTTCTCTTCTGCCAGGTCATAGATAAGCTCAAGGTAGTTTAATGCCACCCGGGCATCACCATTGACGAGGTCAACGAGTCTATCCAGGGTGCTCTCTTCAAATGTCGCAGCGATATTACCCAGGCCGCGTTCGCAATCCTCAATGGCCTGGTTTAAGACATGCAGCATGTCCGCAGAGTCCAGTGACGTTAGCTTGTACACCCGCGCCCGGGACAATAATGCATTGTTTAATTCGAAAGACGGGTTTTCGGTGGTCGCGCCAATAAAGGTGACGGTACCGTCCTCAATATGAGGCAGGAAGGCATCTTGCTGGCTTTTATTAAAGCGATGTACCTCATCTACAAACAAAATGGTTTTTCGGCCGGATAGTTTGTGTTCACGGGCTTTTTCAATCGCAAGACGGATATCTTTGACACCGGAGGTTACCGCGGAAATTCGTTCAACTTCTGCATTGGCATAATTGGCAGCCACCTCAGCCAGGGTCGTTTTACCGGTCCCGGGTGGGCCCCATAAAATCATGGAATGAATATGGCCAGCTTCCAAGGCTCGACGCAGTGGTTTATCAGGGCCCAGTATGTGTTGCTGACCGCAATATTGGTCCACAGTCACAGGGCGCATTCGAGCTGCCAGTGGGCGAAAATCTTCGTCGTTGGAAAAATCTAAGCAAAAGTTGCTCATAGTCTTGGCTTGCCCATCATTTTAGATATCAGGGCACAGTTTACTTAATTTCCGCAGCTTAAACTGTCCCCTGATAGCGCAGAAAAGGGACCACCGGACGTCATCATGATATTAATCGCAGAATGATTACTATCAATTGGACCGGGCGGCGTTAACCCGCTTTTTTGGTTGGCGGTTTTTTCGCCGGCTTGTGGTCACCAATCTGGCTTTTCACCGGACAGATCGAAAAAACAGGACATTTTTTGCAGCCTACGGCAATGGCAACGGGGCAAATGGTCATGATGCTCTCCAAAGTTCGATGTGGAATCAGAGGATAGTGTACGTAATTTCCACTGTTTAAACTGTTCCCGGTTGGCCGAGGTTAACGGGGCAAGCGTGGACATAAGCCGCCACGGGGCTTTCAGCGTGTCACCAGAATCGAATTGGGCAACGATTAAACCCGGGGATTAAGCTCCGGGATTAAGCCCGGGAATTAAGCCCGGAGCTTAAACCCGGAAATAAAAACTGCGGGTACTTTTACGGCCTTATGAGCAGCCCAGTTTCGAGCCGGTGCAACCACCCATTGCATGGTTCGCTTTAAACCTTTCCTTTTTTGCGGCCTTATCCTCTAAAGCCTGCTTGCTGTACCTTCTTTCAAGCTTCGCCGCTCTTTTTTCCGCCTTGGCTTTATCGTCAGCTTCTTGCAGTAGCGTATCGCTTTTCTCAGTCATTCCTTCCACGCCACTTTCTGCCGCCAGCACTGACCAGGCATAGGCTTCGGCCAAATCAGCTTTGACGCCTTTACCCGCAGCATACATTTGCGAAATTTTGTTCTGGGAGTAGTAATCACCGGCTTTCGCCAATGAGAAATAAATTTTGTAAGCCTTTTTGAATTTGCTCTCTGAATAAAACTGAGAGGCGTCAGCTCTTTGTTCCTCTACATCATTGGCCAACAAAGTGGTGGTATGCAACAAAGAAAACAGGCCAACAAAAACCAAAACCAAAACGGACTTCATTAAATTCTCCGGGTAAATATCACAAAATGGGCCGCACATGATAACAGCGACCAACCCCTCAACATACCCTCCATTGAGCATAGGAAGCATTAAAGCTATTTTGGTATATCAGGGGGGACGTTTTCTTAATTTCCACGGTTTAAACTGTCCCCCGATACCGAAAAACATTTAAGTAAACTGCCCCCGAGTGGCCGATCTATTATTGGCCTGGCAGCAGCGGAATTTGTTGCATGCAAGCAGGCTTTCTGTAGCATGAGGGAAAATGACGGAAAACCAGATGACTGACGAAAAGATATCAAAACAGGCTCGTGCAGAAGCATTGAAAACCGCCCGGGGAACGCAAAGACCCGGTCAAAAGAAAGAACAGACAAAAATCATTGCCAAGGGCATCGAAAAGGGTATTGCACAATACCGGAAAGGTGAGAAAGCCAAGGCGCGGGAAAAAGACAAACTTCGTAAAAAAGCACTCAAAGAATCAAACTCCACACAGCCGCAAACTGAACAGACACAGGATGTTCAGACTAAAAGATCTGCACTCCGGTCGGCATGGGTTCCATGGTTGTTACTGTTGGCAAGCTGGGCGTATTTCCTGATTCAATTACAGTGGCTGGGTTGAGCGTCGTTAGTTCAAAGGGGTAATGGAAAGCGCTCTTGCTTTCCGGGATTCCGCACGCGCTTTGAATTTGCTAACGTACCCTATTAAATTAATCAAAAAAGAAAAATCATGTTCCCAAAAGAAGTAACGCTGCAGCGTTTGAATGCCATCAACGAAAACACCCTGGCAGGCCATATAGGCATTGAATTTACAGAAATTGGCAGTGATTACCTGATTGCCAGGATGCCTGTTGATGAGCGCACTGTACAACCCTATAAGATCCTCCATGGAGGAGCATCGGTTGTTCTCTCAGAGACCCTCGGCAGTCAGGCGGCGGCGGTGTTGCTGGACCTGGATAAGCAATACCCCGTAGGCCTGGAAATCAATGCCAACCACATCAAGTCGATAAGCAGCGGGTACGTTTATGGACGGGTGACTCCCATACATATCGGCAGAAGCACCCATGTATGGGAAACACGGATCACCGATGAAAAGAACAGTTTGATCTGTATCAGTAAACTGACGGTAGCCATACTTAACCGCTAACCCTGTCTGGGGACAGCTTACTTAATTGCATATCAGGGAACTCACATCCAAATTGGGGCCGGATACATTTATTTTACGATTAACTGTGACATTGTGTGTACTGCCCACCCCTACCTACAGCTCGACAGATTTGGCAGATTCACTCTGGCACTTTGCTTGCGGGTTTTTTGCTGTGACTCCAAATATTTGTGCTTTGAAATGCAGCACTCCGGCGGCACCGTCTTATTTCGACTGTCCGCTTCGTCTTGCTTCACGCCCCTCCTTAACGCATTTATACTGCTATGACCGGGCCACTTTGGGAAACTCCAACGGGGGAATATCCTTGCACGTCGACCAAAAACCTCTGAAATCGACGTTCTACGGCGCATCGATGAGTGAAATATCGCAATCGCCGAAAGCGAGAAGATATAAATCTTAATTCGACAGACTATTTGGAAACCTTATGAAAGCTATTTCGACCATTCTCACACTGGCGCTCCTGACGACAGGATATTCAGGTACTGTTCTGGGTGGAGGGCCAAGCGGCGAAACTGACTGGCAGACTGATTTCTTCGATGATTTTGACTCGTTCAATGCCGACAACTGGCAGGACCAGAGGATATGGGTCAATAACGAATACCACTGTTATGTCCCTGACAATGAATATGCCACACGAGAGGTCAGTAACAGCTCCATAAAACTCAAGGTTATAAACATTGGCGAACCGCGCATCTGCGACAACCTCGACAAGCATGGCAATCAGCACCCTGCTACGGCATACGTCGCCGGTCGGATAGTGACCAAAAATCGCCACGAGTTTGTTAAGGGCAAGTGGACGGCCCGGTTGAGGGTCGAGGGCAATGGTGAAGCCAGCATGTTTCCAGCCTGGTGGTTACTCGGCGCCAACAACAATGAGTCGCCGGTACAAGAAGCGGACGAGAATGTCTGTTGGCCAGTGACGGGCTCTGGTGAAATAGATATTTTTGAACATCATGGCGACCACGGCGCCGACCAATTCACCACCGGTGCGATCAAAAGCCTTGGTGAGTGCGATAAGGGCGACTGGAGGTCTCTGAGGACTGATCTAAAAGTCGAACTGGATGAGTACCACGAGTTTTCTGTGGAGTGGGCCGGAAGTGACCTCGTTTACCGGGTCGATGGCGTCGAGGTGCATCGAAATGTAGGCCAGGGCGATAAGTACCCGGAACCTATGTTTGCCATCCTGAATTTCGCCAAAATCACCGACGCCCCGATGACCGGCGAATGGGTTATGGAAGTTGACTGGGTGAAGCATGAACGCAGGCTTTAATCCCTGCGTCACTTTCTCATTCCTGGTCAGCCGGAGGGCTACAACGATGAAACCTATATTGCCAATATGAAAATTTTGCTGCCGCTTGCCATGCTGCTTTTGGGTGCCGGATGTACGAGCGTGCCAGTGGTAGAAGGAGACCCCGCAAGCCAAATGATCTGCAAATGGGGCCAGCAAGAACTGGACCTGTGCCAGTATGCTGATAGGGACGAAAGGATTGGAGCGCTCATAGGGGAGATGAGCCTGGATGAAAAAATCGGCCAGATGACACAGTCGATCTGGCACAACGGCGTGTCTCCGAAAATTATTCGCGAGAAAAACATCGGCTCGATCATTCACACCGAAGGCCCAACCCCTGGTCCTGCAGCGGCAGATTGGATACATACACTTAATGAATTTCAGAGCCAGGCACTAAAAACCCGACTCGGCATACCTCTGCTGATCGCGGTTGATGCCGTACATGGGCAAAATGTCTTCGAGGGCGCAGTCATTTTCCCGCATAACATCGGCATGGCCGCCACCCGCAACATGGGTCTGATTAAACGGGCTGCTCAGATTACTGCCGAAGAGGTCGCTGGAACCGGTTTTAACTGGACCTTCTCCCCGTGCATCGCCATGCCGCAACACGAACACTGGGGACGGGTATACGAAGGCTATACCGAAGATAGAGACCTAACCACTGCCGCTGTCATCGCATCAGTTCAGGGCCACCAGGGCTCGAATCTTGCGAACCGAAATACGGTAGCGGCAACAGCAAAACACTTTATTGTTGATGGCGCGACCGATGGGGGAGTAGAGGGCGGTAACGCCACCATGACCGACAAGCTGATGAGAGATATGTATCTGCCACCCTATAAGGCGGCGGTTGATCAGGGTGTTGCTGCAGTCATGGTCGGCTTTAACTCTTACAACGGCGTAAATATGCACCAGAACAAGGCGCTGGTTACCGACCTGTTGAAAGATGAACTGGGCTTTGAGGGTGTGGTTGTTACCGACTGGAATGGCGGGCAGCGATTCGGCGCCGCGCACACCGTCATCAATGCAGGCATCGATATCGCAATGCAGCCCGGTAATCATGACGCGTTTATGCAGGACCTGAAAAGTTCGGTCATCGACGGCACAGTGCCCATCAGCCGCATCGATGATGCGGTGCGCCGAATTCTTCGAATGAAATTTAATCTCGGTCTATTTGTTGACCCGTTTGCAAAGGAAGAGTTTGCAGACCAAATCGGTACCAAAGCACATAGAGCGGTTGCCCGGCAAGCGGTAAGGGAGTCGCTGGTACTCCTGAAAAGTGAGAACGAAACACTGCCGTTAAGCGTGTCAGACAAGCTCGCGGTGATTGGTGTACATGGCAATAACAGCGGTCTGCAGAGCGGCGGCTGGTCAATTCACTGGCAGGGACAGCCTGAGAGCTACCTTGGTGCAACAACAATTTATGCTGGAATAAGTGCGGTTGCAGCAGATGTTGAATATGCTGAGAACGGTTGCTACAGCGGCATGGCTGCAGACAAAGCCATCGTGGTGGTTGGAGAAAAACCCTACGCGGAACTTGCTGGTGACACCCATGAACTATGGCTGACTGATGAACATAAAGACCTGATCCAGGGCTGCAAAGACCTTGGTAAAGAAGTCATTGTCATTCTTATTTCGGGAAGGGTGCTGGCCATAAAAAATGAGCTGGACATGAGTGACGCCTTTATCGCCGCATGGTTGCCCGGCTCTGAAGGTGGTGGTGTAGCGGATTTTCTGTTTGCAACCGATGGCTTTAAACCCGTTGGAAAATCCCCCTACTCATGGCCGGTCGATGTCGCGGATATCCCTCTCGCCCCCCTTGCCGAGCACGCCCTGTTCAAATATGGCTATGGCCTGCAGGATTACTGACGGATATCAGGGGGCAGTTTACTTTTCTCTCTGGCATCAAATGTATCCGGCCTCTTTCCGCTGCAAGCGATGGCCGTCCTGACTGTTTTCGGTCAATCGGCTAAACTTGGGTTTGTTGAACATCATTGGGAGCAGGTCTTGAATCGTAAGTATCGCATTGCAGTATTGCTGGCATGTCTCGTAAGCACCATTGGACAAACGACATTCGCAGGCCAAACTGAATCTCAGGATGCATTTTTTCAGCAGATCTCAAGTCTCTGCGACGCTCGTTTTGTCGGGCAGTCCGTGTTCCCTGAAGACCCGGGTGATGCCTGGCGAGATAAAGTACTGGTCGCGCACATCGAATCATGTACAGCGGATGAGATCAGGATTCCATTCATCGTTGGCGATGATCATTCGCGAACCTGGGTATTGAGCCGGGTAGAGGGCGGAATTCAACTCAAGCATGATCACAGGCACGCAGACGGCACGCCGGATAAAGTCACCATGTACGGCGGCATCACACAAAGCGCCGGTAGTCACCTGTCCCAGTCTTTTCCGGCTGATGCCTACACAAAAGACTTAATACCGGAGGCTTCTACCAATGAGTGGTTTCTTAGCTTTAACAGCGATAGCTCCGAACTGACCTATTACCTGGAAAGGAACGGCCTGCCCCGGTTCAAAGCAATATTGCTGAAGAAGTAAGCATCTCAATTTCGATTGAGCTCACGCGGGGTATTGTGCACGCCAGACCACCCTTCTAAACGTGCACATGGGCATTTAAACAATTGCTCGATTAGAGCCACTTTTCTCAGCATGGTCACCCTTGCTGATGATTGTACTATTTGGGGTCAGTGTAAAAATGTACCAGTAATATTTGGAAATGAAAGCGTTCGTTGTTGTCAAAAATGTGGGAATAGTTATTACTCTGGCCCCAATTATTCGCCCCAATTATTCAGGAAAAACTTGATGCTTAAACTCAAGTCCATTATCAAATCCTTTAACGACGGTGAAAGTAACCTGAAAGTGCTCAGGGGTGTGAGCCTTGACCTGGTTGCTGGTGAGAGCCTTGCCTTGCTCGGCGCCAGTGGCAATGGCAAAAGCACACTTCTGCAAATTGCTGCCGGTCTGGAAACACCAGATGCCGGAGAAGTCCTGATACTTGGCCGCTCTTTGGCAACGATGAGTGAACGGGAACTTGCGCAATTGCGCCGCCGTCACCTTGGCTTTGTATTCCAACAATTCAATCTATTGCCGGGGCTCAACGTTAATGACAACCTGTTATTTCAGCGGCGTCTCAACCATCAAAGCGATCATGACGACTGGACCGATGAAATCATTAACGTACTGCGTCTCGCACCCCTGTTACACAGACCGGTTGAAGTACTCTCCAGTGGTCAGCAACAACGGGTTGCCATCGCGCGGGCTCTTGCACACAGGCCGCAGGTTTTATTTGCAGATGAACCTACAGGAAACCTGCACGACTCTCTGAGCCATCAGGTCATGACGCTGATGGTGAAACTGGTAGCCGAATCGGCATGCAGCCTTCTGCTCGTAACACATAACCTGGAAATGGCATCTTTCGCCAACCGGCGTCTGTTACTTGAAGATGGCCAATTGCACAGCGTTGTTTAGGCGGCCCTGCCCGTGTCATTAACCCGAATTTTATTGACCTTTTATCGCAGGCACCCGGTGCAGGCGTTATTTTTACTGGTCGGCATTATTGTCGCAAATGTGTTGCTGGTCGGAACTCTTTTGATCAACGCCCAGGCCAGGTCAAGTTATGCACAAGGTGAGCAGTATCTAAGCGGCGTGCCACTTGGGCAGATTCAACATCGGGATAGAAATCAGAATATCGCCGAATTCGACTACATCAGCTTGCGGCGGCAGGGGTTTGATATGTTGGTTCCGCTGTTGCGCCAGTTTGTCCGCACCGAAGACGGAAAGATGCTCGAATTATCGGGCATTGACGTGTTTTCCTTTCCCCGCTCAGAACAAACAGCGAACCTCAGCCTTCAGCCGGAATCAGGCAATACAAATATTCTTGAATTTGCATTTCCTCCATATCAGCTGTGGGCGGCTTCAGCGAGGCTCGAGCAGCTCAGTTTAGAAAATGGCCAGCAACTTCAACTGGCTTCCGGCGAGCAACTGCCGCCTTTACAGGCTATTTCCGGTCAGCAGCTGGGACACCGTATGTTGCTAAGTATCGACGCTTTACAGCGGATCACCGGCAAAAAGGGAGAACTCTCTGCGATTCTGGTATTTCCAGCATCCGCGCAACAACTCGCAGAGCTCCGTCAGTCTTTGCCGGACCAGTTGGAGTTCATCAACAGCAATGAAGCACCCGACCCGGAAGAGCTTACCCGGAGTTTTCATCTGAATTTGGCCGCGATGGGTCTGCTGGCCTTTGTTGTCGGCGTTTTTTTGATCTATAACGCAGTGGCATTCAGTTACACCGATCGTCGCGACCTCATTCGTAAATTACGTCTCGCCGGTGTCTATAAGGCTGATTTATTGCGCGCCTTACTATTTGAGCTGTCACTATTTCTCGGTCTTGGAATTCTGATCGGGGCATGGCTGGGTGCACAACTGTCCTCTATGTTATTACCTGGTGTCGGTCAGACGCTGGCACAGTTGTATGGAGTCTATATTTCATATCCGGATAGCCTGGTGCCTTCAGGTATTTGGTTACCTGTATTAATGACTATCCTGGCTGCTGGGCTTTGTGTGTTTTTCCCGCTTCGTGAAGCCCTCAATTCGCCCTTGTTGGAACGACGCCAGTACAGTTGGCAGCTCGACACTGTCATACGTCGTGACCACATTTTGGCGATCATCGGTTTTTTGCTTTTGATTGCCGCACTGGTGGTTGGATTAACCGCGAACCATTTATGGATCGCACTTGCGGGCATGGCCTGTCTTCTGTTGGGTGCGGCGTTATTGTTACCGGCGGTGTTGCGACTGCTGATTGGGGGCGTGCAAAGATTTGTGCCACCACAAAAAGCGCGCATGTCCTGGCTGCTTGCGGACAGCCGCTGGCTACTCGGACCGGCTTCATTGGCGCTGATGGCCATGACCCTGGCACTGGTTGCAAACAGCGGCCTCAATACCATGATCAACAGTTTCCGTACCGCCACCGACGACTGGCTAAATCAGCGCCTGGTTGCCGATCTTTACCTCAACGCGCAACAGGAACTGGTGGGGCTGGAAAGCTGGCTGGCAGCAGAAATGCCGGAAATAGAAGTTGCCGAGCGTTACCGTGAAACCGCGACATACAGCAGTCCATCGGGAACACCAGTGATGGTCGAATTGGTCAGTCTGCGTGACGGCAGCCGTTTTCGGAACAGTATCAAGTTGATGCGCAGCACTGCAAATGCGGCCGATAAGTTTGCAAGTGGTGAAGGCATTCACATCAGCGAGCGAGCATGGCGAATTGACGGTTGGCAACCCGGAGATATTCTCAGCCTATGTAAAAACAGAACCAACGTCGAAATCCTTGGGGTTTACCGGGACTACGGAAACCCGCGTTCTCAATGGATGCTTAGCCGACAATTATTTCAGAGCTGTTGGCCCGAAAATGCCGCGAGTGGTCTGTCGCTATCTGGCCCCGAATCCAGTAACTGGGAGCAGATAAAGCAGGCAGTATCTGCCAGGTTCAACCTCAAGGATGATCAGATCATTAACCAGGTTGAGCTTAAAAAAATCGGCCTGGCCGTTTTTGATCGAACCTTTGCTGTTACCCATGCACTTAACGCGCTCACTTTGCTGGTCGCCGCCATTGGCATCTTTTGTGCCATTAGCGCAATCCACCATCACCGGGTCAGTCAGCAGGCCTTGCTGTCGAGCCTGGGCATGACCCGCAGAGAGCGCGGCACCTTGTTGCTGCTTCAGTGGGGCATGCTTGGCCTGTTGTGTATGGTGTTGGTCTGGCCATTTGGTACAGCGCTCGCGGCCTATCTGGGTGCCGTGGTAACACCCATTGCATTCGGTTGGAGTTTCCCACTGCAAATAGAGTGGCAACACTACCTGGTCCTTGCGGCACTCGCGTCAACCAGTTTGATGCTGGCAGTTATTCTGCCTTCGATACGGTTATTGCGCACCTCACCAGCAGCCATGATGCGCGAGCAAAACCTGTGAAAAACACGCTATTTTTATTCACCACTGCGGCCCTTATTGCATTGCTGCTCTCTGCATGTGAGCCGTCAGATACGCCAGAACGCCGGTCAGATTTCGCTGTGTTGGCTCAGCAGGTAGACGGCTTCTCACAGGCCAAGCCTGGCATTGATTTAATTTTCCCGGCCGATCATGGCGCACATCCCGATTACCGGATTGAATGGTGGTATTTGACTGCAAATCTGACAGATGCTGCTGGTAAACCCTACGGTGCACAGTGGACACTCTTTCGAGTGGGCGTTGAACCAGCGCCCCAGCAGAGCCTTGAAAAACCATCGCAAAACGGTCAGTTATTTATGGCACATATGGCCATTACGACTCCGACAGACCACCTGTCGTTTCAGCGTTACGCCCACGGCGTTGCAAACGATCCATCTTCACGCGCGGGGGTCACGGCTTTGCCATTTTCTGCGTGGCTCGATGACTGGAGCTTAAATAGCACTTCAACTGACTGGTTGCCTTTGGAAGTTCACGCAAAACAGGGCAATGATGCCTTTCGGCTCAAGCTGAAATCAGACCTGCCGCCCATATTGCAGGGAGATGCTGGGTTTTCGCAAAAACATGTCGATGGCGGTGGTTCTTACTATTACAGCCACCCTTTCTTAAAAGCTGAAGGCGAGTTGACGCTGGGTGGTCAAACGATCCCGGTATCCGGTGACGCCTGGTTGGACCGGGAATGGGGCAGTCAATTCCTGCAGCAGGACCAGGTCGGTTGGGACTGGTTTTCACTACACCTGAAAAACGGTGAAAAACTGATGCTCTTTCAACTGCGCCAAACCCCGGGGGCAAATTCCGCTGGGCACTTTATTTATGGCAACCTTATCAACAAAGATGGAACCAATATACGTCTTGACCCTAAGCAAATATCTTTGACAGTGATGAGCGAGACCAGTATCAATGGCCGTAGCTTACCAATGGCGTGGCAAATCAGGCTGCCGCAAATCAACCGACAAATGACCATTGAAGCATTACACACGGACCAATGGATGGACGTGGATTTTCCTTACTGGGAGGGAGTGGTCAACATCAGTGGTAAGGGCCCGGAAAACAGCGGCCGGGGTTACATGGAGCTGACTGGTTATTACAAAGATACAGCGACATCACCCTAACAGCATGCACTTGGGCGCATCGGGGTTTGGAAAAAAAAGAATTATTCCTACTCACTAGCCTTGGCAGGCTGTTCTTCAGATATAAGTATGTTCAGCAAGTCCATCACTTCATCGGCAGTGGTGGGTAAACGAAGGTTGCCGTTGTCTTCACCAAATTTCAAACACAAGCTAGATTTCAATTTCCGGTTAAGATCAAACAGGCCAATACCATGCATGGCCCAGTCCCCAAACCTTCTTTCATTGATCTCAGTGAAGCTGATCAATTGTGTCCCTTCATGACGCGTATCACGGGCGATCCGTTCAAAGGTTGCGTTCAATGCATCAAACGGCCCCTCCAATACCTGAAGAAAGTGAGTTTCCGTTACAACCAATACCCCTGTAATGCCGTTTGCGGGGTTATTGCGAGTGCTGCTGACAAGAATCGACTCCACCAAATCCCAGTTCGCCAAGCCTTTACAGCGGCTTTTGTAAATCAATGAGTTCAATTGTCCTGCCGAAGTTATGTCACGCTTAAGTTTCCTAATCGTGTGCGGTGTAATGGGTTGCGACCGGTCCACCTCGTGATCGCGCTTGAGCCCCTCAGGTGTAAGTTCATATGCCCAGGCTAAGAACAGTGCCAGTGGAAAGCCGGCAGCCAATAGCACCAGCACAGTCTTTATCGCCCAGTCCGGCGTGCCAAAACCCTCAAATACCAGCTGTAAAACCTGAGCAATCAACCACGCAATTAAGACGTAGGCAAAGCCCACTCTGAATACTTTTCGACGTTTTAGTTCTTTGAAAATTGACAAAGGCTAGCTTCTTTTTTTCCGCAATTGCTGTAAAGCATAGTTGTTTAATTAATAAATTCCAAAAGAATCATTTAAATCTAGCGGTTTGGGGCGTTCATGAAAAGTTGCTCGTGGTCGGAAACTGCCATAGGGATCGAGTTGCGAAGTTCCGCTTCACGTTGAATACCGGACGTTTACCGGATGATATTTTCAGCGATGTGAAGGGCCGCTTCCGGCCAGGAGCGGAACCAATCCAAAACCACATCCATTGATTCAGCGATAAACAAATCTGCTCATACGAATGCTTTCTGGAGCGGCGTGTCTAACCCTTTGGGTAAGGCACCAGCGGTGTCGGGAACAGCGCTGCTTCGGCCTGGATGCGCGGATCTTCATACAAGGACCGGGTTGCAGTGAAATAGCTGAACATCCCAAGTGCCCAGGGCAATCTCTTTTCGCGAGCCTGTGCCGACCAGTAGAGCGTTTTTTCAACGTCGCCCAACGCGGCATGAATGAAGGCTAACGGGATTTCTTTTGTTGACCCTTGATCGTAGATTTGAGCGACTTCAAGCGCTTTTTCCGGTTGGCCGGCCCAGGCATAGGACTGCGCCAGTGCGAACGCGAAGTATGGCAGGTGAGCAAGATTCTGATGGGCCTCGATCGCCTCGTTATACTTGCCCTGATCCAGGTATACATTGCCGAGCGCAAACCAGGCAACTGGAAATTTGGGACTGAGAGCTAACACGGACTCCGCCAGTTCGATGGCCTTTTCGTAGTCGCCGGCGTCACGATACTGATCGGCCAGCCATGCAATATAGAAGGAAGAAAGTGGACTTAATTCAACAGTCTTTTCCCCAGCGGCGATCGCTTCCTCGTCATCACCCATCATTTCCAGCCACCAAGCCCAGTGATACCAGGCGTCGGCCAGGCTTGGATTCAGTTCCAGGGCCCGTTTCAGGCTGACCTTTGCTGCCTCGAAATTCCAATCACCGTATAACTGTTGCAATGCCAGGGCCAGGTGTGCTTCCGCCAAAGTGGGATCGAGTTCTACGGCTTTTTTGACGGCTACCCGCGCGCGTTTCATGGCTTCCATCGTGGGCAGTACGCTGTGCCCTAACTCCGAGTAGCCCTGTCCCAGGGCGGCGTAAGCCAAGGCGCTGGTCGGGTCATTGGCCAGGGCTTCTTCAAGAATTTCTATCCCCTCCTGGTAGCCTTCCTGGGTTTCTTTTTGGTACTGAAACATCGCCCGCAAATAGGATTCAAACGTTGCGGGGCGGATCGTCAACACACGCGCCAATTGGTCCTCATCCTGGACTGTCAGCTTGGCCTGTACGATACGGGCAACCGTTCGGGCAACGCTGGCCTGAATCGCCATTACGTCATCGAAGGGGCGTTCGTAGGTTTCCGACCAAACGTGTTGATCCGACATCGCATCAATCAGTTTTACCGAGATGCGGACCCGGTTGCCTTCCCGGAACACGGCACCCTCGATGACGAAGGCCACACCGAGTTTGCGCCCGATATACGGTATCCCCTGACTGGTATTGACCCGGCTTGCAGATGTGCGTGAAGTCACCTGCAGGGCGTTGATCTTACCCAGATTACTGATAAGCGAATCGTACATCCCAGTGACGAAATACCGCTCCGTGGTCTCCGGGGAAAGATTTTCGAGCGGCAGCACGGCGATCGAATGAGGATTGATTTCACGGGTTTCCGGCGCCACCTCCAGCACCGCGACCTCTTCCAGCGCCCGTTGCGAAAGATCGTAAACGCCGAAAGATGCCAACGCGGCCAGGATCAGAAGCAACAGGTAGTCAGTGCGGTTTAGGCGCAACTCGTCTGGCGAGGATTCCACCGCGGTTGCGGTTCGCGTGACACCTTGGGCCGTGACGTCGTAACGCCAGCTGAAAATCACCGCGAATGGAAAACCGCCGAGCACGGCTAGCCAGACGTAACGGATGATACGTTCATCGAGATTCAGGGCAGGAAGCGCTTCGCTGGTAACCTGTATCAAAACCCAGCCCGCAAGGATATACAAGGCCGTCATACGGAACACTCGGCGACGCCTTAGTTCTTTCAAAAGGTTGACGAGCCACATGATCAGATTGCCTAAATCTCCTCACCAGCGAGTGTAAAACTTCGCCAATAATGTTACATGTAACTAAAATTTTCAATGAGGCATGGCATTTAAATTCAGGGGCATGCACTAATATTTAGGGTCAGAGTAAAAACTGAATCGATAGGACCGCTGTTGGCCGGAAGCGGAAATAGGGGGTTGCTCGTTACAAACTTCCGCTTCGGAGCGCA
>UPTN01000074.1_pt1 | contig 50440 bp, 57 predicted proteins | sample 2160111 | NCBI WGS metagenome assembly UPTN01 (sample SAMN06265058, study PRJEB28932) | marine metagenome | isolation source: Columbia River Estuary | place: USA:Columbia River Estuary, USA | collected 2014-05-05
TTCTAGGCTAGGATATCTTTCAGGAGGGAAGTTGTAGGCCATTTAGGGGCAAAAAATAAGGCCGCAAATGCGGCCTTATCCTCCCTTTTATGGCACACAGGGTGCTGCTATAGAATCTGAACAAGTCACGTCATAACTAGTCGTTGGATGTCCATAAAAATCACCGGTGGAAAAGCGACTTAGTTCAAATACGATATTGCTGATAGGCATATCGGATACCGTAAGGTGTGAGCCTGCGTCGATAGAAACTATAGACGATGTTGCCATCTCGGCTTGATTGATAACAATTTCACTGCTAACGGCATTTAAGTTAAGGAAATCACCCCCCAAATAACGGCCCCTAAAAGTTGACCCATTTACGGATAGCTCAGCACTATTCAAGACCATGTTTTGTAAGGTAGCAAATGAGCGATCATAAAGCCGAAGCGTCGTAAATCCTGACGCAGGATCAAGGTCAGGATGTAACTGCCAAATCACCTTGTCCATTACGATTTTGGCATTTTGCCGACCGTCGATAAGTCCTTGCACCGTTACCATGTTGGCACCAGGTCCACCATAAAGGTTTAACAGACCACCTCTAGCTCTAATCGTCATCGAATCGGTAGAGACCGCTAGATTTGTTATCAGCGCATGATCCACTTGAGCAGAACCATATCGGACACTTATCGCCTCCCCTTTATCTGTCGCTGCGATTGAATTTTGTGTAGCAGACTCCGCAAGCCAGGCACTACCCAAAGAGCCATTTACCCAAATAGAAGGGCACCCAAGAATGGATGAACCTTTCATGTTAAACCGACCTTCAACAATTACACCGCTCCAAACGTCATTTCCATGCAAATTCACTTTCGGAGATGCAGCGTTCGCAATTGAGCCACAATCTATATCTACCGCATCGACATTTAATGTTGCATTTGGGCGCACGGATAAACCACCCTCAACCGCAAGACTGGTAAGCGATAGCGTAGTCCCTTCACCTACGGTCATTTCACCAATTATTTTAGCAGGGGGAGTGCCAATAATCTTAACGACGCCCATAGCATCCATTATATAATCAGTAACGAAGGTACACGCGCCATTAACAATGTTGATATTTTTAATGCCAGAATCTAGTGCCACCTTTAGCTCGTCACCATTTGTGCAGTCAACGGTTGTATTCCCAGTGTCACCACTCAATATCTCGATAGCTTTTTGGTCAAGGTCAGCTGTTGTCGCTAAGCTGCCACACAGTGCAGCGCCATTGACATAATAAAGTCCACCACCTCCACAGGGATCTGGATTAGCGATTGTGCCACCGCTAAGCCTGAATTCCGATCCAGAGCTGGCTGCGAAATCAAAATCAAACTCATAGCTAGGGTATAGAGTGTCATTCACAAACATATTAAGGTTAGACCCCTCGCCAAGCCACAATCCGTTACTTGCTGGTGAAGCGGCCTCGGTGAATAATGGGGTCAATATGACGCCAGCAGACCCAGCAGTTAAACTCATATCTAGGTCCGAGATTTGGAAATCTTCCATGCCACTCATAATTAGTGTGCTGCTGAGAGATACATTTATTTCGCTATTTGTCGGATCAAGATTCCTTAGGTCCAAGTGGCTGTTTAAATGTGCTCGGATAAATTTTTGTACATTATCCCCTGCAGCTAGCCAGGTAATGTTGCTAATTTCTAAATGTGAATCAGCACCGTAAATTGACCCTGCCAAAGTTAATCCTGAGTCTGATAATTGCAATGATGAGCCACTGAGCCAAATAGACTCTTTGAAGGTATCAGGAGCTACTAAATCACTATTATCCATATAAACAAGAATGTCTGAGGCATCGTCATTGGCAATAATGTTTGAATTATTCTCCGCAGTAATAGCATTACCATATGTACCGCCGCTTACCGATGTTTTTCCACGTAGTCTCAGTGTTGAGTCATACTTCAAGGCAACTGATGTACACCCTGATACATTGGCATTGATGAGCTGAATTTCGCTATTCTGAGCGACAAAGCCTGGTCTTAGGCCTTTATATGCTGAGCAGTCTAGATCACTGTCTGTGAAAAGCATCAGGCTATTACGGACCACTACAATTCGGCCAATTACATCGACATTGGTGATATTGACGGTACTTGCAATTAGGGCCAAATCGAACTCATAAGTACCTTGCGTTAATAGCGTTTGACTGCTCAATCCATCACTCGTGATGTCGAAGTTTCTGCCATTAATTAAGAAATCAGCCTCACATGACCCAGCGAGAATGTTGACGCCAGAATAGCCGTCGTTATAGGCGGTTTTTAATGCGGCAGTATCTGCGACACAGTCAATATCTGCGGTTTGTCCCTGCTTCTCTAAGTTAGTCAATTTTAAGGATTGAGCATCGATAGACGCTTGGAAAGCGACACTGTCTGTAATTCTTGCGGTAACTTCAGTCGAGATCGCATCTGCAATGCTGGCAAAATTCTCATTAACTTTTGATGCGCTTGCAACGTCGCCTGCAACAAATGTATTAGGAACGGTAGGAACGGCAGCGAAGGACGCACTTGAGAGTGCACTCAATATTAACGCCAAAGATAAGGTTAGTTTTTTCATGTCAATCCCTCGAATTCATACTCATTTCTTAATATCAGGCAGTGTCGATACGCGTCGCGCTATTCGCCCCAGGTATTCTCGTCAAATTTTCCTGAATCCCAGCTGAGCACAGCAGTTTGGTCAGTAGACGGTGTATCGTCTGCTTTATCTTCGGATGGACCACAGGCTACAAGCAGCATTGATATGGAAAGGGTTATTGCTAGATGTTTTACAGAGTTATTCCATAACGTCGATTGCATTACAAAAATCCTTTTGACAGATAATTTACTTTTAACAGTTACCACCGCAAACGTCCATTTTATGGTCAAAAAATGACCTGTTTTTTAAAATAACGTGATCTGTATCAAAAAAAATGCCCGAGAAAGTGAGATGTGTTTATTCGTTTTGAAACAGCAAACTAAAGGCAACTCCACATTCATTACAAAAATGTCAGCCGTTGGGTGCCCTATCTCTTAGATTGACTGCACTTCCTCTAGCGTCAGTTGCCGACTCTGGCCTGGGGATAGGGTTGCGTCCAGTTGAATGGCTCCAATCGATTGCCGGTGGATGGCCAAGACAGGATTTCGAAATCGACCGAACATGCGTTTTATCTGATGGTATTTACCTTCACTCAGGGTTACCAATGCGGAGTGAGTGCCTACTATCTCTAGCTGCGCCGGCAAGGTGTTGTGGTCTTCATATTCAAAATACATCCCCTTGGCAAAGGCATCGACCATCTCTGGAACGAGTGGGTTCTGTAGCCTCACCTGATAGACCTTCGACACCTTCTGTTCTGGCGCAGTCATTGCCTGTGACCAGCGGCTGTCATTGGTGAGTAGCAACAATCCAGATGAGTTCAAATCCAACCGGCCAGCAATATGCAACTGGTCTTTGTTTGGACACTCGAGCAGGTCGATAACGGTGGCGTGTTTTGCATCCCAGGTGGCACTCACCACGCCGATTGGCTTATGTAACATCCAGTACTGGCGGTGGTTCTCTTGAAACACAATGCCATCGCAAGCCACAACACTGAACTCGTCGATCTGAAAGTCAGGGTCCTTGACCACCACACCGTCAACCTGAATGCGAGCACCCACTAACCAGGTGCGAATGTCACGCCGAGGCACTTGAAAGTGCGCACTCAACAACCGATCGAGACGGCCTCTCTTAGCAAACATAGGGTGTCCCTACTTGATAAATGGGGTATTGCTCCTATGCTAGGATAACAGAGAACGGGTAGCCTTTAATGGGGTTCCTGACTTACCATGCGTTGACTTGGCAGTTGTTTAGTATATTCTAATATTGAAATTCAAGGCCGCGAACTGGCCGTCATGTATTCGGAGTAGGGTTATGTCATACCACTTTACCAAAACACTCACGGGCGACTTTGAGCAAACCATTCAAAAAGTAACTGAAACATTGGCTGGCTTTGGCTTTGGCGTTTTGACAACGATTGACGTGCAAGCGACCATGAAAAAGAAGATCAATGAGGACATTCGTCCCTATACGATTTTAGGCGCCTGCAATCCAAAACTGGCGTTTCGCGCCTTGGCTGCTGAGAATAAGATTGGCACCATGCTGCCTTGTAATGTGGTGGTACAACAGATCGCGGACGGCAGCATCGAAGTCTCTGCCGTTGATCCTGCCGCATCGATGTCTGCGATTGAAAATGACACCCTAGGTGCATTGGCGCTTGAAGTGCAGGATTTACTGAAGCAAGTGATCGCTGCGTTATAGACCGTTATAAATAGTTTAAAGGCGTGTACATCCCTAACCCTGCTTAGGTTTGTTGCGCCTTTTTCATTACTCTGCCCATCTGATTTCCTGAACATACATTCCCTGTCGTGTTCATGGTCGTATTCATGGTCGTGTTCTTTGTCTATTCGCTTTGCCAGCTAACTTCGTCTACCAACAGTGCCTACCAGCATTGCCTCCTACATGCAGGACACGCCTTTACACTTTTTTGGCATTTGGTGCCTTGAAACGGTCCCAAAGCATCCCTATCTATTAAAGGGTAACCGGATGTCTCAACGAGAGTCTGGTTCATTTAACTTAATATTGCTTCTCATGGAGAATATCAAATGACGACGATTGACTTATCACCCCTATACCGCAACACCGTTGGATTCGACCGCATGGCGGCACTACTAGATGCAGCCACCCGCAGAGAACAAACCGCGCCAGGTTATCCGCCTTATAATATTGAAGTGACAGGTGAGAATGACTATGAAATCACGTTGGCGGTCGCGGGCTTTTCTGAAGAAGAATTGCATATTGAAGTCGAAAACGGTGTGCTCACTGTCAAAGGCAAACGTGGCGACAGTGCCCAAGACAAGCAGTACTTACATCAGGGCATTGCCACCCGCGGTTTCGTTAGGAAATTCAACCTAGCCGACCATGTGCTGATTCAAGGCGCCACCTATATCAACGGCATTTTAAGTGTGCAACTGCACCGTGAAATACCAGAAGCCATGAAGCCCAGAACCATTGCGATAAACGCAGAATCTCAGCGTGACCGACTCACTGCGGTCATTCATGAGAAAAAGGCGTCTTAACCCAAGTATCAAAAAAACAGAGGCAGCCTAGGCTGCCTTTTTTAATGCCTAACGTATGGGTTAAGGTATCAACACCGTAGAACCGGTGGTTTGGCGAGACTCTAATGCTTGATGCGCCTTACCAACCTCGGCCAATGGAAAGGTTTGGTTAATGGCGATGGTGACATGCCCTGCCGCCACGACATCAAATAATTCTTTAGCGCCTGCTTCAAAGAGTTCGCGGTCTGCAATATGGGTCCCTAGCGTTGGGCGGGTAACACTTAACGAGCCTTTAGGCGCCAACAAACTCAAATCAAAAGGCGCTACTTTGCCGGTCGCATTGCCATAGGTCACCATCACGCCGAATGGGCGCAGGCAGTCTAATGAGGTCATAAAGGTGTCTTGGCCGATTGAGTCATACACCACTGCCACGCCTTTGCCGTCGGTGATGGCTTTTACCCGTTCAACAACATTTTCTGTGTTATACAAAATAGTATGGTCACAACCATTGTCTCTGGCTAATTGCGCCTTGTCTTCAGACCCCACACAACCAATGACCACAGCACCCAAATGTTTGGCCCACTGGGTTAGGATTAATCCCACTCCGCCTGCAGCGGCATACACCAAAATTGGGTCACCCGGCTGCACGCGATAGGTTCTGCGTAATAGGTACTGGGCAGTAAGTCCTTTGAGCATCATGGCCGCAGCCTGTTGGTCGGAAATGCTGTCGGGAATCTTGACCACTTTAGCGGCGTCTATGATCCGCGCCTCTGCATAAGCACCCATTGCCATGGGGTAGGCTACGCGGTCGCCAACTGACAGATTGCTAACACCTGCGCCAATCTGGGTTACCACGCCCGCCGCTTCCATACCGGCAACCACTGGTAATTCGCTGGGATACAAACCAGTGCGTACATAGATATCGATATAGTTAATACCCACAGCGGTCTGCGTCATGACGATTTGACCAGGACCTGGCTCACCCAGAGCCACGGTTTCCCAGGTTAATACTTCCGGTCCACCTGTCTGATGTATACGAATCGCTTTGGTCATGTTGTCCCCTAGATGCTGTTTCAAATAAAAATGGTACTGCCATTCTAACTGATCACAGGGTTCTGCAAAGTGATTTTTATTTGCCCAATGGCAGTTACCCTGCGCGCATGGCATGGCTATGGGTGTGCAATTGATGGGTAGTGCCCAGTGTCCCGTCTATTTGATTGGGGTGTTATTCATATCGAAGGGCGTCTATCGGATCCAGTCGCGATGCCTTGGCGGCTGGTAAGATACCAAAGACGACACCGGTACCGGTTGAGAATCCAATCGCTAACGCAATAGCCCACAGGGGTACTTCCGAGGGAGGAAAATTGGGGATCATTGCGGCGATACCGATGCCAAGACCGTAGCCCAAGGCCAATCCGATCAAGCCACCAATCATGCTGATCACCACGGCTTCAATGAGAAATTGCAACAGAATATCTGCGCGTGTGGCACCCAATGCCTTACAGATACCGATCTCTCGAGTACGCTCAGTGACCGACACCAACATAATGTTCATGATACCGATACCACCCACAAGCAGACTGATGCCGACAATGCCGCCAAATACCAAGGTGATAACGCTGGTGACCTGTCCGATGGTGTCCAATACCTGATCAGAGCTTTGGATACTAAAATCGTTTTCGTCATCGCCAGACAACCCATGTTCTCTGCGCAGGGTACTGATGACCTGATCTCTTACTGCGTCAATATGGTCGACATTGGCGACACGCCCAACAAACACCACCATGGGCTTACGTTGATAGCCCATGAGACTGACCGCTGTGGTATAGGGAATATAGGCATAGCTGTCGAGGTCTTGACCGAGTAACTTGCCCTTGGGCTCTAAAACGCCGATGACTTTGAGCCAGTGCGGTCCATACCGCAAAAAGGCACCAATGGCATTTTCCCGAGTCAGCCCCAACTCTTCACGTACTTTATCGCCTATCACCACGACCTTCTTGCGGTTGTTGGCATCGGCATTTGTAATGAATCGACCAACTTCTGGATAGCTGTTATCCATTTCTGCAAATTCAGGCATCACCCCAATCACATCAGCACTGTATTCAGTTGAGCCATAAATCAGCCCAGAGTATTCGAACAAAAAGGTTTGTGGTGATATTGCAGCAATGCCTTCAATATTTTTCAGGGTTTCCAAGTCATGATTCGACAGTTCACCGGTTAATTGCCCGAATTTATCGCGTTGCTGTTGAATAAATAAGGTGTTGGAGCCATAGCCTTCAAATTGCGATGTAATAGACTTCTCTAATCCCTGTACCAACGACACCACCGCAATAATGCTGGCAACACCAATGATAATACCCAGCGAGGTTAAAAAGCTGCGTAACTTATTGGTCGCAATGGCCTGCAATGCCGACCGGAGTCCTTCTGCCCAAATAGACAACATTAGCGATTTCTCTCATCACTGATTATCTTGCCGTCAAACAACCGAATTTGACGGTGACAGCGGTCTGCAATATCCGGCTCATGTGTCACCATCACGATGGTTTGCCCTTCGTGGTGTAATGCATCAAAAAGATCCAAAATGTCAGCGGTAGTCGATGAATCCAAATTACCGGTCGGCTCATCCGCCAATAAAATACTGGGATTGGTGACCAAGGCACGGGCAATGGCCACACGCTGACGTTGGCCTCCCGAAAGTTCGCTCGGCAAGTGTCCCATCCGGCTCGATAATCCCACTTTATCCAATACCTGAGTGGCGCGCTCTCGCCTTTCAGACAGCGACACACGTTGATAGATGAGGGGTTGCATGACGTTTTGTAGCGCAGTGAGTCGTGGCAATAGGTTGAAGGTTTGGAAAATAAAACCAATTTTCTTATTCCTGATTCCCGCCAGTTCGTTTGGGGTCAAGCCACTGACATTTTTTTTGTCCAACTCATACACGCCATTTGATGCCGTATCCAAGCAGCCAATGATATTCATCATCGTCGACTTGCCCGAACCAGAGGCGCCAATGATGGCTGCATATTCGTTTTGTCGGATATCGAGTGACACCTGATCTAAGGCATGCAGGGTTTCACCACCCATAACGTAATGCTTGCTGACATCAACAAGGCGAATTAACACGTGAGGATCAGAGCTCATGTTACTGGTCCGCCGAATCTAGCTGCACTGCGTCACCATCCCGAAGGGCTCTCAATACCCGATATGGCCCCGTGATCACCAAGTCTTCAGCAGAGAGGCCCGACAAGACCGCTTGGTAACGGTCATCCTGTTTGCCCAGAGTCACGCCCATTTCTTTCGCCAAGCCATTTTGATAAACAAATACCGAAAATTCAGGGCCAGATCGTTCGTCTGACATCGACGCCATGCCATCGCCTCCGGCGGCACTGAGCGCGCTAGTGACCGCGTTATCCCGAATGGCTTCAATAGGCACCACCCAATTCTTAGTGTCACTGGGCTGTAAAATTTCGGAGCGGGTGCTCATGCCAGGACGCAGCCGTATGCCAGCGGTTTCAACAATACGAACCCGCACGGGAAACACCAAGGCACTTCTACCGGGAACCGTTCTTGCACTGGTTGCGATGGTTTCAACCACGCCTTCAATAGCCACATCTGGAAAGCTCACCGCAAATACCTTGACCTGCTGCCCCTCCAGCACGCCACCAATATCCGCTTCGTCGACATCAATATCGGTATAAATGACATCTGGATCTACCATGACCAATAATGGTTGTCCTGCGCCGCCTGCCACCGCCATCTCGCCGGCTTTGATATCCAAAGCGCTAATCAGACCATCGGCTGGTGCTTTGATAATGGTCTTATTAATCTGCTCCTGCACTTTGTCTACGCTCAACCTCGCCTGCACCAGCAACTGCTCTTGCATACGAATATCGACCTCTGCCAGCCGAATCTGATTGATATTGTCTTCTAGCGTGGTGATTTGCGTCGCCTGCTCGGCATAGAGTTTCTCTAGGCGGACTTGTTGGTCCTTGAGGGTTTTAAGGCGCAGATTGGCGCGTTCAATTTCGATTTTACGCAGCGCGATGGTGACTTTTTGGGAGTCGAGATCGGTGTTCAGCGCATCAGATTCAAGTTCTATTAGTTTCTGCCCTTGCTGTACGATATCCCCTTCGTCGACCAACACTGCCTTTACCAATGCGGTGACTTCACTGCGCACATTACGTTCGTCGCCATAGGCCAAAACACCCGTAGCCAAGACCGTCGATTCGATAAACTGATAGGACACGCCTTCGGTTTGCACAATTTCCGCAGTGGTGGTGGTACGCCACTGCGATCCAACGCTGATACCGACCACTGCCGCGACAACCAACAAGATGACCAAAAGTCTTTTCATGACGCGTCCTCAAATTCATCGTGCTGAAAAAGGCCGTTTCTGCGTCGACCTAGAGATTGTCGGCGGTGATACGCCGATCAGGTTAAAGCAACCACACCAATAGGCTCATGAAGACGATAGGCGCTAACAATAGCAACGCCGCCGTTCGTGTGCTTACTTTTGCCAACAGGCTAAACCCTAACACGCTAATAAGCCATGACCACAGGCTGCCCAACGACACGGCATTTGCAGCCACATAGCCAGCGTCCTGAGGATTAAAATGAAAGGCGAGATTGTTTAATGTCGTGCGGTCAAGTGACTCAATGGCCACCGCGCCGTCCTGAGCGATGGCGATACTGATCGCCATGCTTAATAGGCTAATAAGCCCTGGAATAGAAGACCATGCAACCACCGCCAACCACTGCCCATAGCTGCTTCTCACATCGCTGACTACATTGGCTACGAGGCTACAGTAGAGGGCAATCACAAAGGGAATGCCAACCTGACTGACTACAGAACTCAAGAGGGTGGTGATTCGCAATAGCGCTGTTTGGTCACGTATCGCCACCAGCGTTTCGGGCGTCATGGCTGTGCCACTTTGTGCGGCAGCGGCTATGATGAAAGCCTCCATATCCACGGTCATAAAGTACCAGCCGAATACGGCCAAGCTACTAACAAATACCACAATTAACGGGACCCAGGCTGAAAGGGTTTTTTCAATAATAGCTTGGAAGACGCGTTGGGGTTGCGCGAAGATGTCGGCAATAGCGGGTCCAAATGCATAGACACTCATTTTCTATCCTGCCCTGTAATAATGTGGCGGTTGCTAACCACCTTTACTATAGCAGCGAACGCAGTGTGGCGTGCCTTATTTTAGTGGCCCAGATCACAGAATCGTCTAGGTTTGTCATTGAAACGGGTGACATAAATAATGGTGCATTATCCGCCTTTCTTCGGTGCGCGCAGTCGCTATAAGTGTGAACGAATTTTGTATTTTGGTCAGTCAATCTCACACCCATTCGCATTAGAAAATAAGCAATTTCTGAGACCAGACATAGGTGCAGTACAATGGTATCGTTTCCAAGCGCGCAGCGCATTGTGATATAAAGGACGTCAGATGGGTACTGCTTGTATGCCTCGGATTCAAGGCCGGTGTCCTTACGGACAAGTTAACGACCCGGCAAGCAAGGTTTGTTTTGTATAAAAACGCTGAAGCATTTGATATTCTGGGCCAATGACTGAGCGATAGACTGAGCCACATGCTTAAAGGAAATCCGCTGATGAGAATACTGCGTTATTTAGTTGTGTCCCTGTGCCTGCCCATGGCTACACAGGCTACCGAATTTTTCGTAACAGACCGAGACGATATGCCACTAGCGGGTGTTGTGGTGTTTGTCGCCGATGAGAATACCCCGAACAAGCCAGCCAAAAAACCTGTCGCTGTACACCAGACCGACAAAAAATTCAGCCCCTACATCACCGTGGTCAGTCAGGGCAGTGACGTGCAATTTATCAATGATGACAACATAACCCATCACGTCTATGCGGCCAAAGGCCCAGAGCGATTTTCATTCAAGCTTAAACGTAATGCGCCTGCCGAAACCATTAGCTTTATGCAATTAGGTGACGTGGCAATGGGTTGCAATATTCATGACTGGATGGGCGGTCACATTCTTGTGGTCCCCACTGGTTATTTTGGGATCACCAATAAAATGGGTCGTGTGACGATCAAAGATCTGCCACAAGGTGCTGTCACAGTTACCGTATGGCATCCGCAACTCAGTGCCAGCAATCATAGCCAGCAATGGCAGATCGAAAACAATATTGCCGCTAATATGCGACTTCAAGTCTCCGCCAAGTTAGGCAAGGTACCCGACCAAGAAGCGCCAGATGACATCGATTACGATAGTTTCTATTGAGGGGTTAAGCTGCTGATGTTTACCTTTATGAATCGCCTACAGACCCAGATATTCACTTTTTTCGTACTGTTGTTACTGGTCATTCAGGCTGTGTCTTTTTGGTTTACCTACAGCGGCAACCAACAGCTTGAGCGCCAACAACTAGGCAATCAACTATCAATGGCCCGTCTCGTCTTTGAGTCTGAAAATGCCAACCGAAATTATTATCTCGCCGCATTTGCCGACACCGCCGCGAAAGACTTTGGCCTTAAAGACATTTTCATTGATGGTGAAGAACGCAGCTTTCTGGTCGCACTCAATAATCACCGCAAGCGAATCAATGCCGATATGGCTATTGCCGTATCCTCTGATGGAAAAGTCATCGGACAATTGGTGTTTGATGCCAATGAAGACGCCAATGGCAAGGTACAGCTGGGCTCCGAACAAAACACCATGTTTCGCTTTCAACTCGACCAAGATTTCCAGTCTGCGACCACCCTATACCGTTTGGGCGACCGCATTTATCAGATACGTTTTGCGCCCCTGACCAGTGGTGTCGACGCCACCATCGGTTGGGTCGGGTTTGGCTATATCATAGACAATACACTCGCTGAAGGATTGCACACCATCACTGGCCTGAATGCAGGCTTCCTGTTATCAGATGACCAAAACAACGTATCAGACGTGGCCTATTCAAGCGAGAAAATAGCGCCTGAAGACCACGCTATTGTGACCAATTATATTCACAATGACATTGCGAACTTTGATTATCTGTTATGGAAGGAAACAGTGGGGACCGTCGAAGGCAACACACTGTTTGCCTATATGTTTGTAAAACGGGAAGCCGTGTTAGCCAAACTTCAAAATCAATGGGCGCAACAATTATTATTGATTTTTCTCATGCTGCCCCTATCGCTATTAGTGGCTTTTCTCATCGCTCGCAATGTCACCAAGCCCATCAAGTTGTTGATTGGTCAGGCACGCTCTATTGCTCACGGCAACTATACTGGTGCCGCCGACGTCGGTAGTAGTATCGAGATGCAAACCCTGTCGAATGAATTTACCTTTATGCGTGATGCGATTAACGATCGGGAACAAAAAATCACCCACCAAGCGCAGCATGATCCGTTAACCAACTTACCCAATCGCAGTGGGCTTGATGTCGAGGTGAGTCAATGGCTAAAAGCCAAGCATCCCATCGTTATCATGTTGCTCAACATTCGACGGATTACAGATGTCAATGTGACGCTAGGCCATGCGGTTGGCGATGAAGTTATCAAAGAGGTCGGGCGGCGGTTGGCTGATTCGCCAGAGATAGACCTGGTGTGTCGACTATCGGGTGACGAATTTGTATTAGCCTACAAGCAGCTTCCAACCGAACGTATAAAACATCAGATCGCACAGATTGCCGATAGGGTAGATAAAGAATATCGCTACCAAGATATTACGTTACACCTACAGGTTACATTAGGCATCAGTTGCCATTCACCAGATTCAACATTGGTAAGCCTATTAAGACAGGCTGACACCGCTTTACATCATGCCAAGAAGCAAAAATTGCATGCCCAAATATACGATATCGATATCGACAAAAACACGTTGTCTGGCTTTCAACTCTTAAACGATTTAAAAGGCGCGATTGAATTGGAGCAGTTGGTGCTGTTCTATCAACCTAAGTTATCACTTACTTCTGGCTTCATAGAGCACGTAGAAGCGCTAGTTCGGTGGCAGCACCCGATTAAAGGTCTCGTATTTCCAGATGTGTTCATTCCACTAGCGGAAAAAGCGGGCCAGATGAATGCATTGAGTCGCTGGGTGTTCCAAGAGGTATTGCGCCAACACCAGCGTTGGCAAGCCAGTGGGATTACACTCAGCATTTCCGTCAATGTCAGCGCAGAGAATATTGCCAATCCCGAATTCTGCCAATGGGTACTTGATGAAACCCAGCGTCAACAGGTACCACCATCGGACATTACCATCGAAATCACTGAAGACGCCGTGCTATCTGATCCTGAGGCGGCTATCGAAGTGTTGTGTCAGTGGCGTGATTTTGGGTTCACATTATCCATTGATGACTATGGCACCGGATATTCGTCACTCGCTCAATTGAAGAAACTACCGGTCGAAGAACTTAAAATTGACAAGTCATTTGTGATGCAATTGATGACTGAAATAGAAGACCAAGTGATTGTGCGGTCGACCATTCAATTGGCCCATAACCTGTCATTGTCGGTGGTGGCCGAAGGCGTTGAAGACGCAGAAACCATGGCGTGGCTACTGGAGAATGGTTGTGAAAAAGTACAGGGTTATTTCATATCAAAGGCAGTTCCTGCCGACTCCCTTGCCCTGTGGCTCAAGGATTCACCCTACCACAACGAGGCAAAGTAGCGGCTAAGCTAGGGTCACAGCAGCAGCCTTGGCCTTTCTGAGCCGTAACATCAGCCAAACAAGTAAGCCCAATGACAGGCTGAGGTAAAGCTCTGCACCGATCAAGGTGCGTGACCAACCGCCTGTATGCCAAAACGGGTAAAGCATTATGGGACCCACACTCGCACCCAAATAGTAAAATACCAAATAACCAGCCGATGCGGATGCTTTGGCTTTTTTGGCGTGGCCATTTACCCAACTGCTTGAGACCGAATGCGCCAAGAAAAAACCAAAGGCATTGATGGTCAAGCCCAATATGGTGACTCGGATATCTGCGGAGAACAGAAACAAGACCCCTAACATAAATACCAGGATACCAAACACGATGGTATTCAGTTGGCCGATGCGGTGTGCTATCCAACCAGAACTCGCTGATGCAAAAGTGCCAGCTAAGTATGTGACAAACAGCAGACCTATAAAGCTGGAACCTGCATTGAATGGTGGTTCCACAAGAATAAAGGCCAAATAGGAATAGAGATTGATAAAGACACCAAAAGCCAAACCAATCACCACATAGATGGTGATCAGTTCAAAGTGACTCATGTGGTGCCATATATCCCGCAACACACCTGCAACCTTAAGCGGTTGTGACACGAAATTCTTGGGTTGTGTTAGCCAACGATACAAAGCAAGCAAGGCCAACGCATTCAAACCAGTCATCACAATATACAGATCATTCCACGAGTACGACTCGGCAATAAATCCGCCTAACAAGCGTCCCCCAATGCCGCCTAGGGTGTTAGCCGCGATATAGATACCGACTACGCCCGGTACCAGATGCGGCGAAAACTCATCGCCGATGTAGGCGATAGCGACGGCTGGCAATGCACCCAATACCACGCCCTGCAATAAGCGCAAAAACAAAAGCTGTTCGAAACCTTCTGCCCACACCATCGCAAGGGTCACAAGCGAGGTGCCCCCTAGCGATAACAGCATCAACCAATACCGGCCAATGGCATCACTTAACGCGCCATAAAAAATGAGCGAGCCTGCCATTGCAAAGGTCGCTATGGTAAATACCAGTGTGATATCCAACAGTCCCTTACCAAAATCGTTAGCTAGGGTGGGCAATAGTGGCTGTAAACAATACAAATTGGCAAAGATAGCCGCTGAGCCTAGCGCAAGCGCTAACACGGTTTGATAGTACTGTGGGGTTTTATGATGTATCAAAAGGACCAGTCCATAAATCAGTTGCGCGCATGCACAGGTTTGTCAAAAAGGCGACTCTAAACCAATGCCTATCATATTCATAGTTGCTTCTATCTCGACCGATCAATACTCGGCGTTTTCTTGATCCACATGCCCATTGGTACCCTGTATGCCCCCTCTGGCAGTTGGCATTGCCAAATTTTGGACAAAAAAAACCCCGCAAAAGCGGGGTTCTAAGACACAAAATAAATTACTCTGCGTCTGCTGCCTCTGTAGCACGGTCTACCAATTCAACGTATGCCATAGGAGCATTATCGCCTGCACGGAATCCACACTTCAGGATACGCAAATATCCACCAGGACGATCGATTGAACGAGGTCCGATGTCTTTGAACAATTTGCCCACTGCTTCATCAGAACGCAATGTATCAAACACGTGGCGACGGTTCGCAACGCTGTCCACTTTTGCTTTTGTGATCAAAGGCTCTAATACACGGCGTAGTTCTTTTGCCTTAGGTAACGTTGTTTTGATCACTTCATGTTCAACCAAGCTGTTAGCCATGTTCTTGAACATAGCTTTGCGGTGTGAACTGGTTCTATTTAACTTACGGCCACTTTTACGATGACGCATGTTTTAATTCCTTTCGAATCGTGGTGCTCAGCCGAGCACCTTATCGTCGTTCTTTAAACTGGCTGGTGGCCAATTCTCTAAGACCATGCCAAGAGAAAGACCTTTAGAAGCCAATACGTCTTTTATTTCAGTCAATGATTTTTTGCCCAAATTCGGAGTCTTTAACAACTCGACTTCGGTACGCTGAATCAAATCACCAATATAGTAGATGTTTTCGGCTTTCAAGCAGTTCGCTGAACGTACGGTCAATTCCAAATCATCTACCGGACGCAACAGAATAGGATCGATTTGATCTTCTTCTTCTGCTACCTCAGCTTCTGACTCACTTTCCAGATCGACAAATGCTGCCAACTGTTGTTGTAGGATCGTAGCTGCACGACGGATCGCTTCTTCAGGATCAATCGTACCATTAGATTCAACGTCAAGGACCAATTTGTCCAAGTCGGTGCGCTGCTCTACACGAGCAGCTTCAACAACATAAGCAACACGAATCACTGGGCTATAAGAGGCATCTAACTGCAGTTTTCCGATTGGTTTTGTCTCTTCATCACCTGTGCTGCGGGCTTCAACTGGCACGTAACCGCGACCTGTTGTAACGCGTAGCGTCATGTTCAAAGAGCCATTACCGCTCAAATGGGCAATCACCTGATCGGGGTTTGCAATTTCAACGCCGTGATCGAGTTGGATATCAGCGGCTGTAACTTCACCAGTGCCTTTCTTAGACAGGGTCAAAGTCGCTTCATCTCGATCAAACAATCGAATTGCTACACCTTTAAGGTTCAACAAGATGTCTAAAACATCTTCTTGAACGCCTTCGATAGTGCTGTACTCATGTAATACACCATCGATCTCAACTTCAGTGATCGCTGCACCTGGGATAGACGACAATAAAATTCGACGAAGTGCACTGCCCAACGTATGACCAAAACCACGCTCTAGTGGTTCGAGCGTAATTTTAGCTCGCTTTGGACCTACTTCTTCAACATCGATATGACGTGGAGTGAGAAAATCGTTTACTGAACGCTGCATAATGCTCCCCAGCAGTCTGTTACTTAGAGTAAAGTTCGACAATCAAGTTCTCGTTGATGTCAGAAGCAAGATCAGATCGCTCTGGTACTGCTTTGAAAACACCTTCAAGTTTCTTGCTGTCTACTTCAACCCAGCCAATAGCTGCACGACTGCTTGCTAGTTCTAAAGAACCTTTCACACGCAGCTGCTTTTGTGCTTTTTCAGTTAGGCTGATAACGTCGCCTGCTTTCACTTGGAATGAAGGGATGTTTACCTTAACACCATTAACAGTGATTGCTTTGTGGCTGACCAACTGACGCGATTCTGCGCGTGTTGAGCCAAAACCCATGCGGTATGCTACGTTGTCTAAACGACACTCAAGCAGTTGCAATAAGTTTTCGCCAGTTGCGCCTTTACGACGAGCAGCTTCTTTGTAGTAGCTACGGAATTGCTTTTCAAGCACACCATAGATACGACGCACTTTCTGCTTTTCGCGCAGCTGCAAACCGTAATCTGACAAACGACCACGACGTGCGCCGTGTACGCCAGGTGCGGCTTCTAGCTTACATTTTGTGTCTAGTGAGCGGACTCCGCTCTTTAGGAAAAGATCCGTACCTTCCCGACGAGACAGCTTACACTTTGGACCTATATAACGTGCCATAGAATCTGTCTCCTGTTACACACGACGTTTTTTCGGTGGACGACATCCGTTGTGCGGGATAGGCGTCACGTCGGTGATGCTATTAATCTTAAAACCACAGGCATTCAGAGCACGAACTGCTGACTCACGACCGGGTCCCGGACCTTTCACTTCTACATCCAGATTTTTGAGACCGTATTCCTGAGCGACAACACCTGCGCGCTCAGCGGCCACCTGGGCTGCAAAAGGGGTACTTTTTCGGGAACCACGGAAACCGGAGCCACCAGCCGTTGCCCAACTCAGGGCGTTGCCTTGGCGGTCAGAGATAGTCACGATAGTATTGTTAAAAGAAGCGTGAATGTGGGCGATACCGTCCGCAATCTGCTTTTTAACTTTCTTACGCGACTTGTTGGAAGAACCTGGCTTTGCCATCTTCGATTTCCTTCAAGTTATTCATTTACTTCCTGATGGGCTTACGCGGGCCCTTACGGGTGCGAGCATTGGTCTTGGTACGCTGACCTCGAACCGGTAGACTGCGACGGTGGCGTATACCACGGTTACAACCCATATCCATCAATCGTTTGATATTCATTTGCACCTGACGACGCAGATCACCCTCTACAGGGATAGCTGTTACGGCAGCTCGCAGCTCGTCCAATTTCTCATCGGACAAGTCTTTCATTTTGGTAGTTGGGTCTATTCCGACATTGGCACAAATTTTATAAGCCGTTGGCTTACCAATTCCGTACACATAAGTGAGCGAAATTACGGCGTGCTTGTTGTCAGGAATGTTGACACCGGCAATACGGGCCATTCACCTTACTCCGTTATTTAAACACTGAAAACCGAAGCGACATACTTCGATTCTATACCCAGTGCACAAAAGGGCGCGAAAGAATAATGCCTGTTCCCTAAGAAATCAAGCAGTTTCCAAATTAACCTTGGCGCTGTTTGTGCTTTGGTTCACTACAAATTACTCGAACCGCACCATTGCGACGAATAACTTTGCAGTTTCGGCAGATTTTCTTTACCGATGCACGTACTTTCATTTTGTGCTCCCTTAACGATGGCCTTAGTGACCGATCGTTTTTAAGTTTGCTTTCTTCATCAGCGATGAGTACTGATGCGACATTAGATGTGACTGAACCTGAGCCATAAAGTCCATTACTACAACAACAACGATTAGCAACGAGGTTCCACCGAAATAGAAGGGAACGTTAGCTGCCAACACCATTGCTTGAGGCATCAAAGATACCGCAGTAATGTACATCGCTCCGAAGAACGTGAGTCGGGCTGAGACACCATCAATATAACGTGCAGTTTGCTCACCTGGGCGGATACCCGGGATAAACGCACCTGAACGCTTAAGGTTCTCTGAGACATCCTTAGGGTTAAAAGTAACCGCAGTATAGAAGTAACAGAAGAACACAACAGCTGCTGCAAACAGAATGATATACAGAGGCTGACCAGGTCCTAGAACCAAGGCAACATCTTGTAACCACTCCATACCTTCACTCTGACCAAACCAGCTTCCCAATGAACCCGGGAAAAGCAACAGTGAGGATGCAAAGATCGGTGGAATTACACCAGCCATATTTACTTTCAGAGGCAGATGACTGGTCTGAGCAGCAAATACTTTTCTACCTTGCTGACGCTTAGCATAATTGATCGTAATACGACGTTGGCCACGCTCAATAAAGACGACGAAACCTACTACTACGATGGCAAATACGCCAATACCCAACAAAGCTAGGATATTCAAATCACCCTGACGGGCAGATTCAAATGACTGACCAATCGCACCAGGCAAACCAGCAACGATACCAGCAAAGATTAGCATCGAGATGCCGTTACCTATGCCACGTTCTGTAATTTGCTCACCCAGCCACATCAAAAACATGGTGCCACTGGTTAATGTGATAGTCGCAACAAAATAGAAAGAAGGACCCGGTTCAAACGCGATGCCCTGGCTAGCCAAACCTGCTGAAATAGCGAAGGATTGGATGATAGCCAAGAACAACGTGCCATATCGGGTGTACTGAGCAGTCTTACGACGACCCGCTTCACCTTCTTTCTTCAATGCCTCAAGCTTAGGACTCACAACCGTCAATAACTGCATAACAATCGACGCAGAAATATAGGGCATAATACCCAATGCGAGGATACTCATACGCTCTAAGGCGCCACCAGAGAACATGTTAAACATGCTCAAGATGGTGTCTTTATTACGTTCAAACAATGCAGCCAAGCTATCTGGATTGATTCCGGGCACAGGAATGTGCGCCCCAATTCGATAGACCAAAATAGCTAGCAGTAGAAAGCGTAGACGAGACCAAAGCTCGCCTAATCCGCTCTGTTTACCTGTTGGTAGTGAGCCTTGCTTTGTCATTTAGACCTCGACCTTTCCACCAGCTGCTTCAATGGCCGCCTTAGCGCCCTTAGTAACAGCCAATCCTTTAATGGTGACAGCTTTCTCGATCTTGCCAGACAAGATCACACGAACACGCTTCATGTTATCGCCGATAATGTCAGCTGCTTTAAGCGCTACCAAATCGATGATATCAGAATCAACTTTCGCTAATTCATGCAAACGTACTTCGGTGGTCGTACGACCAATGCGTGATGAGAAACCAAACTTTGGTAGACGTCTCTGCAAAGGCATCTGACCGCCTTCGAAGCCAGGCTTAACGCCGCCGCCAGAACGAGACTTCTGTCCCTTGTGACCACGACCACCAGTCTTACCAAGTCCGCTACCGATACCACGACCGACACGCTTGCGAGAAGTCTTAGCGCCTTCTCCTGGGCTTAGTGTATTCAGATACATGATTAGGCTCCTAAAACACGAACCATATAGTGAACCTTGGTAACCATACCGCGTACTGACGGTGTGTCTTCAAGTTCTACTATCTGGCCAATTTTACGAAGTCCCAAGCCTTTAACGCACAATTTGTGCTTAGGCTGGGTACCAATAGGGCTGCGAAACAGCTGAACTCTAATTGTCTTGTTAGCCATCTGCCTTACCCCTGTATCTGCTCTACGGTCAAGCCACGCTTAGCCGCTACGTCTTCAGGTGAACGCATCATCTTCAACCCATTATAGGTTGCACGAACGACGTTTACCGGATTGGTAGAGCCATAGCACTTAGCTAGAACGTTGTGAACACCAGCTACTTCTAGTACTGCACGCATCGCGCCACCGGCAATTACGCCAGTACCATCAGATGCAGGTTGCATGTATACCTTAGAAGCGCCATGACGTGCCTTAACTGGATACTGCAAAGTACCATTGTCAAGCTGCACATTAATCATATTGCGACGTGCTGAATCCATAGCTTTCTGAATAGCGATAGGCACTTCGTTCGCTTTACCGCGACCAAAACCTACTTTGCCATTACCATCACCAACTACAGTCAATGCGGTGAACTTAAAAATTCGACCACCTTTAACAACTTTGGCAACGCGGTTCACTTGAACCAGCTTTTCTATCAGGTCGCCGCCAGCTTGTTGCAGTTCATTGTTGGACATAAATTTCCCCTTAGAACTCCAGACCACCTTCACGGGCGGCATCGGCCAAAGCTTTTATCCGACCATGGTATTGAAAACCAGAGCGGTCAAAAGCCACCTTTGTAACACCTGCTGCCGTTGCACGTGAGGCAACTAGCAAACCGACCTTCTTGGCCGCTTCGATATTACTCGTGGCATCGCCACGTAAATCTTTGTCTAATGTTGAAGCTTGCGCTACAACTGTGCCACCGTCTGCAGAAATGATCTGTGCGTAGATGTGCTTAGAACTTCTGTTAACGCATAGGCGCACTTCACCCAGCTCACGGATCTTCATCCGTGTGCGGCGGGCACGACGTACACGAGAAACTTTTTTAGAAATCATCGCTATTGCCCTACCTTATTTCTTCTTAGCTTCTTTACGGCGAACAGCCTCGTCAGCATAACGTATACCTTTGCCCTTATAAGGCTCTGGTGGACGAAACGCACGAATCTCTGCTGCTACCTGCCCAACTCGCTGCTTATCTACGCCACTTAGGACGATTTCGGTCTGACTAGGCGTCACGACTGAAATACCTTCGGGTAGTACATAATCAACAGGATGAGAGAAACCAAGAGTCAAGTTCACGGTATTGCCATCTGCTTTAGCACGGTAACCAACACCAATAAGCTGCAGCTTCTTTTCGAAACCTGCAGAAACACCTAATACGAGATTATTCACTAATGATCGCGCAGTACCTGCTTGTGTCCACGACTTAACGTCTTCAACAAGAGGCTTCACAACCAAAAGGCCATCGTTCTGTGCAACTTCGACCAACGCATTGACGTTCATTGACAAAGAACCTTTAGGTCCTTTTGCAGAAACGGTCTGGCCAGAAATTTTTACTTCAACACCACCAGGGATTGTCACTGGTGCCTTTGCTATTCTAGACATTGCGATGCTCCCTTAGAATACTTCGCAAAGGATCTCACCACCGACAGATGCAGCGCGAGCAGCACGGTCAGTCATAATACCTTTAGAAGTGGAAATAATCGCAACACCCAAACCACCACTTACTTTAGGTAAGTCGTTTGCGCCTTTATACTGACGTAGACCAGGCGTGCTGATGCGTTTGATGCTTTCAATAACAGGTTTGCCTTCAAAGTACTTCAAAGCGATAGTCAACACTGGCTTCTGATCACCTTCGATCACATATTCACCAATATAGCCTTCTTCTTTTAGTACTGCCGCAACTGACACCTTCATCTTAGATGAAGGCATGCTAACAGCTGAATGCCCGGCTTGCTGGGCATTACGGACACGCGTAAACATATCCGCCAGAGTGTCTTGCATACTCATTTTCGTTTTTCTCCATTGTACAGCTAAATGCGGTAACAGGAGCCTAAGCTCCTGTCCTGACCATCTTGCTTACCAACTGGCTTTTTTAAGCCCCGGTACTTCACCTTTCATAGCGTGTTCCCGAAGCATGATACGAGACAGCCCAAATTTACGGTATACACCGTGTGGACGTCCTGTAATTTGGCAGCGACGACGCTGACGAACTGGTGAAGCATCACGAGGAAGCTTTTGTAGGTTCATCTGCGCGTCCCAACGCTCTTCGTCTGAAGAGAGCGGATTATGTATAATTGCTTTAAGATTTGCACGCTTTTCCGCAAATTTAGCAATCAATTTTGTACGCTTCTCTTCACGCGCCTTCATACTTGTCTTAGCCATTACGCGATCCTCATCCTTTAAATGGGAAAGATAAGGCTTTCAAAAGAGCCCGACCTTCTTCGTTTGTCTTGGCAGTCGTGGTGATGGTGATATCCATACCGCGCAACTTGTCGACTTTGTCGTATTCAATTTCAGGAAAGATAATCTGCTCTTTCACGCCCATTGAGTAGTTACCACGTCCGTCGAAAGACTTAGGATTCAAACCACGGAAGTCACGTACACGAGGTAACGAAACATCAACTAGGCGGTCCAAAAAGTCCCACATACGGGCTTGGCGCAAAGTAACTTTACAGCCTACAGGCCAGCCATCACGGATTTTGAAACCCGCTACAGACTTACGAGCCAAACAAACTACTGCTTTCTGACCTGAAATCGCTTCCATATCAACAACAGCATTTTCGATCGCTTTCTTATCGGCTGCACCTTCGCCAACACCCATGTTCAGGGTGATTTTAACAACGCGAGGGACTTCCATTACGCTCTTATAGCCAAACTCTTTCATAAGAGCTGGCACTACGTCAGACTGATAAAGGTCTTTTAAACGTGACATGTCTTCGCTCCTATTTAGATGACTTTACTGTTTGACTTGAAGAAACGTACTTTCTTGTCGCCTTCCATACGGAAGCCAACACGATCGCCTTTTCCAGTCTCACTGTTAAAGATGGCTACATTAGATGCTGCAATCAAAGATTCTTTTTCAATGATGCCGCCAGCCTGACCAGTCTGTGGGTTTGGCTTCTGGTGTTTTTTCACCATATTGATGCCAGTCACAATGTACTTGTCGAACTGTCCGCTAGTTTCAACTTTCTGAATCTTACCGCGCTTGCCTTTGTCTTTACCGGCTATCACGATAACTTCATCACCTGCTTTTAACTTTTTCATTAATTTGCCTCAGTTCCTGCTTCCGTCTAGAACTGCAACTCCGAGGAGTTACAGTACTTCCGGTGCCAGGGAAATGATTTTCATAAATTTTTCTGTACGTAGTTCGCGCGTCACAGGGCCAAAAATACGGGTCCCGATCGGTGCCTGCTTACCATCAAGCAATACGGCAGAATTGACGTCGAACTTGATGAGAGACCCATCAGGACGACGAACGCCTTTTTTGGTACGAACGACAACTGCGTTCATAACCTGACCTTTCTTAACTTTACCGCGTGGAATTGCTTCCTTCACAGAAACCTTAATTAGGTCGCCTATACGAGCATAACGACGATGAGAACCGCCCAGAACTTTAATACACTGGACACGCTTTGCACCGCTGTTGTCAGCTACGTCTAGAATTGTTTGTGTCTGAATCATGGTTTAATCTCCAAACCTCAACTCTATCAATTACGACACCAGCGTTATACGCCGGTTGCGCGCTCATCAACGCTTACCAAAGTCCAAGACTTAGTCTTAGATAGCGGACGTGTTTCCTGAATGGTCACTACGTCGCCAATTTGGCATTCATTGCTTTCGTCATGTGCATGTAGCTTGGTGCTACGCTTCATGAACTTACCGTAAAGAGGGTGCTTTACCTTACGTACTAAAAGTACGGTAATAGACTTGTCACCCTTATTACTAACTACCTGTCCTGTGACAGTTCGTGCATTGGTCTCTGACATATCAACCACCTGCCTTTTCAGTCAATAAGGTCTTAACACGCGCAACGTCACGTCGTACTTGCTTAACCAAATGGGTTTTCTGCAGCTGACCAGTCGCCTTTTGCACACGGAACTTAAACTGGTCATGTAGCAGGTCCAACAGCAGAGTGTTTAACTCTTCTACTGATTTCTCACGCATATCATTGATTTTCATCACATCACCGTCCGCTTAACAAAAATGGTTTCTAGCGGTAATTTTGCTGCAGCAAGTGCGAATGCTTCACGAGCTAACTGCTCGGTAACACCTTCAACTTCATACAACACTTTACCTGGCTGAATCTGGCATACCCAGTACTCAACGTTACCTTTACCTTTACCCTGTCGAACCTCAAGAGGCTTCTCGGTGATTGGCTTATCAGGGAATACCCGAATCCAAATCTTACCACCACGCTTGATATGACGAGTCATAGCACGACGCGCAGCTTCAATCTGGCGTGACGTTATACGTCCACGGCCAATAGCTTTTAGACCGAATTCACCGAAGCTAACCTTGCTACCACGAAGGGCAAGACCTCGGTTACGACCTTTTTGTACCTTACGAAATTTGGTACGTTTAGGCATCAACATCGCTAAATCTCCTTACCGTGAGCCTTTCTTCTTGGGAGCGGCTTTGGCTTTGGTTCGAACTTCTTCGATCCCGCCTAATATTTCACCCTTGAAGATCCAGACTTTGATACCCAACACACCATAAGTGGTGTGCGCCTCGTACGCAGAATAATCGATGTCAGCACGTAAAGTGTGCAAAGGAACGCGACCTTCTCGGTACCATTCGGTACGAGCGATCTCAGCGCCGCCTAAACGTCCACTAATCTGAATCTTGATGCCTTTAGCGCCAGAGCGCATCGCATTTTGAACAGAACGCTTCATGGCACGACGGAACATCACACGACGCTCCAACTGACCTGCTACGTTCTGACCAACCAGCTTGGAATCAAGGTCAGGCTTACGAATTTCTTCGATGTTGATATGCACAGGAATACCCATCATGCGGGATAGTTCCTGACGCAGTGCTTCAACGTCTTCGCCTTTCTTACCAATCACGATGCCTGGACGGGCAGTGTGGATGGTGATCTTGGCGTTTTGAGCTGGTCGTTCGATAATGACCTTGCTCACTGAAGCTTTTACAAGCTTCTTCTCAAGATACTTACGTACCTCGATGTCATTTAGCAACTTCTGGGAATAAGCCTTGGAATCTGCATACCAAACGGATGTGTGATCCTTAGTAATACCAAGACGAATGCCCGTAGGATGGACTTTCTGACCCATGTGACATTCTCCTGTTAATCAGAAACCTTGACTGTGACATGACACGTACGCTTAAAAATACGGTCTGCACGTCCCTTGGCCCGTGGACGAATACGCTTCATTGTCAAGCCTTCGTCTACGAAGATTGTTGATACTGTCAGCTCATCAACGTCCGCACCTTCATTGTGCTCTGCGTTAGCAATTGCACTTTCTAGTACTTTCTTGATGATCTCAGCGCCTTTCTTTGGACTAAAAGTCAAAATGTCCAACGCTTCGCCAACAGCTTTGCCTCTTATCTGGTCTGCAACCAAGCGAGCTTTCTGGGCAGACAGACGGGCACCGCGTAATACTGCTTGTACTTCCATCGTATCCTACCCCTTATCGCTTCGCTTTCTTGTCTGCACCGTGACCTTTATAGGTACGGGTTAATGCAAACTCACCCAGCTTGTGACCGACCATGTCCTCAGTAACGAATACTGGGACATGTTGACGACCATTATGGACTGCAATAGTCAACCCGACGAATTCCGGGAAGATGGTGCTGCGTCTTGACCAAGTTTTGATCGGACGCTTTTCACCCTTTTCAATTGCAGCCTCTACCTTCTTCATCAAATGCAGGTCTACAAATGGACCCTTTTTAAGTGAACGTGGCACGGCCTACTTTCTCCTAATTTACTTTTTAGAACGACGGCGAACGATAAACTTATCAGTTCGCTTATTCGTACGTGTTTTATAACCCTTGGTTGGAACACCCCATGGCGTCACAGGATGACGACCACCAGATGTACGACCTTCACCACCACCATGTGGGTGATCTACAGGGTTCATGACGACACCACGGACAGTAGGTCTAACACCGCGCCAACGACTGGCACCTGCTTTACCCAACTGACGTAGGCTGTGCTCTGAATTGCTAACTTCGCCTAACGTAGCACGACAGTTTTCAGATACTTTGCGCATCTCACCCGAACGTAGACGCAATGTGGCATAACCACCTTCACGTGCTACCAACTGTACCGAAGTACCAGCTGAACGAGCGATCTGACCACCTTTACCAGGCTTCAATTCGATGTTGTGACATACAGAACCCAAAGGCACGCTGCGCAAAGGCATTGTGTTACCCGTTTTGATTACTGTGTGCTCACCAGACTCAATCATGTCACCAGCGGTTAGGCCTTTTGGTGCCAAGATGTAACGACGCTCGCCATCTGCATACAATACCAAGGCAATGTTTGCAGTACGGTTAGGATCGTACTCAAGACGCTCAACCTTTGCAGGGATACCGTCTTTGTTTCTCTTGAAGTCGATTACACGATAATGATGCTTATGACCACCGCCCTGATGGCGAACAGTGATACGGCCATTATTGTTACGACCACCATTCTTGTTCTTCTTTTCTACCAACGGCGCATAAGGAGCTCCTTTATGCAGCTCCGTATTAACGACCTTTACCAGGTGGCGACGGCCCGGTGAAGTAGGTTTAGTTTTTACAATAGCCATTATTCCAGCCCCTTATAAATCAGCACTCAGGAAGTCGATTTCCTGACCCTGAGCCAAGCGAACATACGCCTTTTTGATGTCATTCTGCTTACCAGTACCACGTGCAGTGCGCTTCACTTTACCTTTCTGGTTCAGTGTACGTACTGTAACAACCGCGACATTAAACAGCTTTTCAATGGCTGCTTTAATCTCTGGCTTGGTAGCATCAGAAGCTACTCGAAAAACATACTGTCCATTTCCGTCAGCAACGATAGTCGCCTTTTCAGAAATGTGTGGTCCGTGAAGAACCTTCAGTAAACGTTCCTGGTTCATGCCAATAACTCCTCAAATTTCTTAAGAGCAGACACTGTCATAACCACTTTTTCGAAAGCGACTAGATCAACCGGATTCGTTGCATCAACATCTACCACTTCAACGTGCGGCAAATTACGCGCAGACAAATACAGGTTTGCATCAATGTCTTCACTAATGATCAAACAGTTCGTTAGATCCAATTCTTTCATCTTGGCGATAAACAGCTTGGTCTTTGGCTCATCAATAGCCATTTCATTTACAACAACCAAACGCTCTTGGCGAACAAGCTCAGACAAGATTGAACGCATTGCACCACGGTACATTTTGCGGTTCACTTTCTGAGAATGATCAGCAGGAACTGCTGCAAAGGTAGTACCGCCGCCGCGCCAAATTGGGCTACGAATAGTACCAGCACGTGCGCGACCAGAACCTTTCTGTGCAAAAGGCTTACGACCACCGCCACGAACCTGGCTTCTTGTTTTTTGTGCTCGAGTACCCTGACGCGCACCTGCCAAAAAGGCAGTGACGACCTGGTGAATCAGAGACTCATTGAAATCTTTTCCAAATGTGGCTTCGGATACAGTAACCGAAGTACCACCGACGATTTTCAAATCCATGGATTACCCCTTAACTGCCGGCTTAACAATGATATGACTGCCGGTAGCGCCTGGAACCGCACCTTTGATCATGATCAAGTTGCGTTCAACGTCAACGCGCACAACTTCCAAATTCTGCGTAGTAACACGCTCAGAGCCCATGTGACCGGCCATTTTCTTACCTTTCCATACCCGACCTGGAGTCTGGCACTGACCGATAGAACCTGGGGCACGGTGAGACAACGAGTTACCGTGTGTCGCATCCTGCATGGCAAAGTTGTAACGCTTGATGACACCCTGGAAGCCCTTACCTTTAGACTGACCAGTTACGTCAGCCATTTGGCCTGCTTCGAAGATAGCAACAGTGATTTCATCACCTGGCTTGTGTGAAATTTCGCCGTCGAGACGGAATTCACTCATGACACGTCCAGCTTCAACGTTAGCTTTGGCAAAATGACCTGCCTGTGCTTTGTTGACGCTGTTAGCCTTACGCGTACCCGCTGCAACCTGCACAGCATTGTACCCGTCAGTCTCACCCGTTTTTACCTGGGTAACGCGGTTTGGAGTAGCCTCAATAATAGATACCGGAATAGATAGACCATCTTCAGTGAAGATGCGCGTCATACCTACTTTCCGGCCAATAAGACCTAATGACATAATTTTATAACCTCTCAATGTACGGGGCTCTTACCCGCTATGGCCGCCTTAAAAAAGGCTGTTACACAGAGATCCGCTCAGGTAGTGATTAACCCAGACTGATCTGAACATCCACCCCAGCAGCAAGATCTAACTTCATCAACGCATCAACTGTTTTTTCAGTAGGCCCGACAATGTCAAGCATGCGTTTATGAGTACGTATCTCATACTGGTCACGTGCATCTTTATTCACGTGTGGTGAAACGAGGACTGTGAAGCGCTCTTTACGGGTAGGCAGTGGGATTGGACCCCTTACCTGTGCGCCAGTACGCTTGGCAGTATCTACAATCTCCTGAGTTGATGTATCAATCAGGCGATGGTCGAACGCTTTCAAGCGTATTCTGATCTTTTGGTTCTGCATGTGACCAAAACTCCAAGAATGTTAAACAGCAATATATTACTCACCCCCATAAATTTGGGGACGCGCATTGTATGACTGCCACAAAAAGAAGTCAATGCTATGACACATCAATCTTTTTTTAGCAGTAAAAAAAAGGGCCGCTAGGCCCTTTTATAGCTAAATATCACTTACGCGATAATTTTAGCTACGACGCCGGCGCCTACAGTACGGCCACCTTCGCGGATTGCAAAACGCAAACCTTCGTCCATCGCGATTGGGTTGATCAAAGTCACAACCATCTTCACGTTGTCACCAGGCATTACCATCTCTACGCCTTCAGGCAATTCACAAGCACCTGTTACGTCAGTTGTACGGAAGTAAAACTGTGGACGGTAGCCTTTGAAGAAAGGTGTATGACGACCACCTTCATCTTTAGACAATACATACACTTCTGACTCAAACTGAGTATGAGGTGTAATTGAACCAGGCTTAGCCAATACTTGACCACGTTCGATATCATCACGCTTAGTACCACGCAATAGAACACCAACGTTCTCACCAGCACGACCTTCGTCTAGCAACTTACGGAACATCTCAACACCCGTTACTACTGTCTTAGTAGTTTCACGGATACCGATGATAGAAACTTCTTCCTGGATACGCACGATACCGCGCTCAATACGACCTGTAACAACCGTACCACGACCAGAGATTGAGAATACGTCTTCGATTGGTAGCAAGAAAGGCATATCAACAGCACGCTCAGGAACTGGGATATAAGAGTCTAGAACTTCAACCAATTTCCTAACAGCAGTCGTACCCATTTCGTTGTCGTCACGACCTTCCAATGCCATCAAAGCAGAACCGATAACGATTGGTGTGTCGTCACCAGGGAATTCGTACTGGTCAAGAAGCTCACGAATCTCCATTTCAACCAATTCCAACAACTCTTCGTCGTCAACCATGTCAGCTTTGTTCATGAAAACAACGATGTAAGGTACACCAACCTGACGTGACAACAGGATGTGCTCACGCGTCTGTGGCATTGGGCCATCAGCTGCAGAACAAACCAAGATAGCGCCGTCCATCTGAGCAGCACCGGTGATCATGTTTTTAACATAGTCAGCGTGTCCTGGGCAGTCAACGTGTGCATAGTGACGTGCTTCTGAATCATACTCAACGTGTGCAGTAGAGATTGTAATACCACGCTCACGCTCTTCAGGTGCATTGTCGATCTGGTCAAAAGCAGAAGCGGTACCGCCCCATACTTCAGAACAAACGCGCGTCAACGCAGCTGTCAAAGTAGTTTTACCATGGTCAACGTGACCAATTGTGCCCACGTTAACGTGGGGCTTATTGCGTTCAAAGGTAGCCTTAGCCATTTCTATTTCCTCAACTTTTTGTTTGCGCAAACAAATTAAGATTTATTGATAATTGCTTCTGCAATATTCGCAGGGCATTCCGAGTATTTAGAGAATTCCATCGTATAGGACGCACGGCCCTGAGACATACTTCTCACATCTGTAGCATAACCAAACATTTCAGCCAGCGGGACGTCAGCATTGATGACCTTACCCATTGGGCTGTCTTCCATGCCGCTTACTAGACCGCGACGACGGTTAAGGTCACCCATCACGTCACCCATGTAATCTTCTGGCGTTACCACTTCAATCTTCATTATAGGCTCAAGCAATACGGCGTTTCCGCCTTCTTTAATACGCTTGGTTGCCATAGAAGCAGCGATTTTAAAGGCCATCTCACTCGAGTCAACATCATGGTAAGAACCATCATATAGCGTCGCCTTCAATCCCAATAATGGGTAGCCGGCTAATATACCGTTAGACAACTGCTCTTCGATACCCTTTTGAACCGCAGGAATGTATTCCTTAGGAATTGATCCACCGACGATCTCGTTGACGAATTCCAACTTCTCTGAATTTTGATCTTCAGACGGCTCGAAACGAATCACAACGTGACCATACTGACCACGACCACCAGACTGACGTGCGAATTTGTGATCGATTTCAACACCGCTAGTAATACGCTCACGGTAAGCAACCTGTGGCTTACCAATATTGGCTTCCACTTTAAATTCACGACGCATACGGTCAACCAACACGTCTAGGTGCAATTCACCCATACCTGCAATAATGGTCTGACCTGTTTCTTCGTCTGTATGGACTCGGAATGAAGGATCTTCTTGAGCCAACTTGCTCAATGCAATACCCATTTTTTCCTGGTCAGGCTTAGATTTAGGCTCAACGGCAACAGAGATTACTGGCTCAGGGAATTCCATGCGCTCTAGTATAATAATGTTGTCAGGTGAACAGAAGGTATCACCGGTTGTAACGTTCTTCACACCAATCAGTGCTCCAATGTCACCCGCCAATACTTCTTTGATTTCTTCACGGTTGTTGGCGTGCATCTGTACCATACGACCTACGCGGTCTTTCTTGCCTTTTACTGAGTTATATACGCTGTCTCCAGACTGTAGTGTACCCGAGTAAACACGAACGAAGGTCAAGGTGCCCACGAATGGGTCAGTAGCAATTTTGAAAGCCAATGCCGCGAAAGGCGCGCTGTCCTCTGCTTCACGTGTAGCTGCCTCACCATTTTCCAATGTGCCGGAAATTGGCTTAACTTCTTTAGGAGAAGGCATAAACTCGATAACTGCATCCAATACTGCCTGAACGCCCTTGTTCTTGAATGCTGATCCACCTAGCACCAATACAATGTCGTTTTCAAGCGTACGCTGACGCAAACCGGCACGAATCTCTTCTTCAGTTAGCTCGCCAGTGTCTAAGTACTTTTCCATGAGTTCGTCAGTGGCTTCAGCAGCAGCTTCAACCATTTCTTCACGCAATTCTTCACACTGCGCCATCATGCCAGCTGGTACTTCCTGATACTCAAATGTCATGCCCTGATCTTCTTCGCTCCAGATCACAGACTTCATTTTGATCAGGTCAACAACGCCTTTAAATTCTTCTTCAGCACCAATGGTCATCTGAATTGGAACGGCTTTCGCACCAAGACGCTCACGTAGCTGCTCAACTACACGCATGTAGTCAGCACCAGCACGGTCCATCTTGTTTACGAATACCATACGAGGCACTTCGTACTTGTTTGCCTGACGCCATACTGTTTCGGTCTGTGGCTGTACGCCTGAAGAACCACACAATACAACAACCGCACCATCCAATACGCGCAACGAACGCTCTACTTCAATTGTGAAGTCAACGTGTCCCGGTGTATCAATGATGTTGACGCGGTGTTCGTCAAACTGCTTGTACATGCCACTCCAGAAACAAGTAGTAGCAGCCGAAGTAATAGTAATACCTCGCTCCTGCTCCTGCTCCATCCAGTCCATGGTGGCTGCGCCGTCATGTACTTCGCCGATCTTGTGTGACAAACCTGTATAAAATAGTACGCGCTCAGTTGTCGTTGTTTTACCAGCGTCAACGTGCGCAACGATACCAATGTTACGGTACCGATTAATCGAAGTTTTACGAGCCACGACTCATTCCCCTGTCAATTAAAAGCGATAGTGAGAGAAAGCTTTGTTGGCTTCAGCCATACGGTGAACGTCTTCACGCTTCTTAACCGCAGAACCTTTACCTTCAGAAGCATCTAGCATTTCGCCCGCTAGACGCAAAGCCATAGATTTTTCACCACGCTTACGGGAGGCATCAACCAACCAACGCATAGCTAAAGCTTGACGACGGCTAGGACGCACTTCTACTGGCACCTGATATGTGGCACCACCAACGCGACGTGACTTCACTTCTACCATAGGAGCAATGGCTTCCAATGCCGCTTCAAACATAGCAATAGGGTCTTTTTCAGACCGCTCTTCTACTTTGGTTAGGGCACCGTACACAATTTTTTCAGCAACTGATTTCTTGCCGCTGACCATGATAATGTTCATAAATTTCGCTAACTGCAGATTCACATACTTAGGATCTGGCAGAATTTCGCGTTTTGCTGCAACTCTTCTTCTTGGCATTTCTTGCCCCTTTAAACTTCAGGTTAGCCCGAAACAAAATGGTTCGGCCTTACTCATAGACAAACTCCTAGAGATTAGCTCTTAGGACGTTTGGCTCCATACTTAGAACGACCCTGACGACGATCAGCAACACCCGCGGTATCCAAAGAACCACGAACAGTGTGATAACGCACACCAGGTAAATCTTTTACACGACCGCCACGAATCAAGATAACGGAGTGTTCCTGCAGGTTGTGACCTTCACCACCAATATAGGAGGTAACTTCAAAACCGTTAGTCAAACGTACACGACAAACCTTACGCAAAGCCGAGTTTGGCTTCTTAGGAGTCGTTGTATAAACACGGGTACACACACCACGACGCTGCGGGGAGCTCTGAAGAGCAGGTACATCACTCTTAGCAACTCGACGCTTACGCGGGGAGCGGACCAGCTGGTTAATGGTAGCCATTAAGCCTTTCCTCACTTATTAAAACATCTTAAATAAAGTGCCCGGATCATCTCCGGACACTATAAGGGACGCGCATTTTAGTGATCGACTATTATCTAGTCAAGCACTCGTTGCACAAGCGTTGATCATTTATTCAACGCTTCACTCAATGCAGCTTCGACTTCGCTGGCTGATGCCATCGCCAAACCGTCGCCAGATGAGCGTTCTGCACGTCTTCGTTTACGTTCGCTGTGGTATGCCAAACCGGTACCGGCTGGTATCAATCGACCCACGACGACGTTTTCTTTCAAGCCACGCAGGAAGTCCTGCTTGCCGCTGACTGCACCCTCGGTCAATACACGCGTAGTCTCTTGGAAAGAGGCCGCGGATATAAACGATTCGGTTGCCAACGAGGCTTTGGTAATACCCAACAATACGCGATCGAACTTCGCAGGCTCTTTGCCTTCAGCTTCTACGACTTCGTTTTCACTCAATACTGCTACGTATTCAACCTGGTCACCTTTGATGAAGCTGGTATCGCCGCTATCTGTAATGATTACCTTACGCAACATTTGACGACAGATGACCTCAATGTGCTTATCGTTAATCACAACACCCTGTAATCGATACACTTCCTGGATTTCATTGGTGATGTAACGCGCTAGCGAAGACACACCTTGAATACGCAAGATATCGTGCGGGTTCATTGGACCGTCGGACAATACTTCACCCTTCTCAACCTGCTCACCTTCGAACACGTTCATGTGGCGCCACTTAGGAATGAGTTCCTCATAGGCATCATCATTGATCGGTGTGATTTGAATGCGCTTCTTGCCTTTGGTTTCTTTACCAAATCCAAATGCACCGCTGGTCTCTGCCAAAATGGCAGATTCTTTAGGACGACGCGCTTCAAACAAATCGGCTACGCGTGGCAAACCACCCGTGATGTCACGGTTACCAGATACGGCTTGTGGAATACGTGCCAGCAAATCACCAATTTTCACTTCTTGACCATGTGACAGATTCAACAATGCGCTATCTGGCAAGAAGTACTGAGCAGGCTGGCCAGATTCGCCAAATGTCTGCTCATTGCCTTTCTTGTCTAGTAGACGGATTAACGGACGCGTGTCCTTACCCGCCGCACTGCGGTCTTTCACTGGAATGACTTCGATGTTGCTCACACCGGTTAGTTCATCAGCCTTGGTATTGATGGTGATACCTTCTTCCATACCAGAGAATGACAAGACACCGTTTGTTTCAGCAACGATTGGGTGCGTGTGCGGATCCCATTTAGCAACGATCTGACTCGCAACCACTTCTTCACCGTCCTGTACACTAATGACAGCACCATACGGAAGCTTATATTTTTCACGCTCACGGCCGTGCTCATCGGCTACTGCCAATACGCCTGAACGCGATACGGTTACCAAGTCACCATTTTCACGAGAAACAGATTTCACGTTATGTAGGTGTACTCGACCACCGTGCTTCACTTGTACGCTATCAGCTACCACTGAACGAGAAGCCGCACCACCAATGTGGAACGTACGCATCGTTAACTGGGTACCAGGCTCACCGATTGACTGGGCTGCCATAATACCGACTGCCTCACCGATGTTAACCAAATGACCACGCGCCAAGTCACGACCATAACACTTCGCACACACACCATGGCGTGTACCACAAGTGATGGCAGAACGAACGATAAGGTAGTCAATACCCCATTCTTCGATGTTCTTGACCCATGATTCGTCGATAAGCGTACCGGCAGCCAACGCTATGTCAGTAGTGCCAGGCATCAACGCGTCTACAGCCGTTGTACGACCCAAGACCTGCATACCCATACCAACGATGACGTCACCGCCTTCAATGATAGGCTCTACAACCAATCCGTTATTCGTACCGCAATCGAGTTCAGTGATCACGAGATCCTGCGCTACGTCTACAAGACGACGCGTTAGGTAACCCGAGTTAGCTGTCTTCAATGCCGTATCAGCCAAACCTTTACGTGCACCGTGGGTTGAGATGAAGTACTCACCAACCGACAGACCTTCACGGAAGTTTGCTTTAATCGGGTTTTCAATAATGGAGCCATCTGGCTTAGCCATCAAACCACGCATACCTGACAACTGACGCATCTGCGCTGGCGAACCACGCGCACCGGAGTCGGCATAGATATAGACTGAGTTGAAAGATTCTTGCTCAACTTCAACGCCGTCACGGTCTGTAACCATTTCTTTAGACAGTCCGTCCATCATGGCACGCGCGACCTGTTCGTTCGCTTTAGACCAGATGTCGACTACCTTGTTGTACTTCTCGCCCTGAGTCACAAGACCCGTTGCGTACTGTGTTTCAATTTCAGCAACCTGACGGTCAGCATCATCTATGATGTGTGCTTTTTCATCAGGAATAGCGAAGTCGTTCACACCGATTGAAGAACCAGACAATGTCGCCTGACGGAATCCCATGTACATGATTTGGTCAGCGAAGATAACAGTCTCTTTCAGACCGACTTCACGATAGGCTTCATTCAATAGCTGTGAAATCGCCTTCTTCTTCATCACACGGTTAACCAATTCAAACGGAAGACCCTTTGGTACGATGCTGTACAAAACAACACGGCCAGGGGTGGTTTCTAGGATAGAACGACGCTCTACAAAAGCACCCGTTTCATCTTTAACCGTTTCAGTTAGACGCACTTTTACGCGGCTGTGGATATCCACTTTGCCCGTACCAAACGCACGCTGAACTTCTTCAGCATCAGCGAACACCATGCCTTCGCCTTTGCCATTGATCTTGTCACGGGTCATGTAATAAAGACCCAAGACTACGTCCTGTGAAGGAACAATGATCGGCTCGCCGTTTGCAGGTGACAGTACGTTGTTGGTTGACATCATCAACGCACGCGCTTCTAGCTGTGCTTCCAAGGTCAATGGAATGTGAACCGCCATTTGGTCACCGTCAAAGTCGGCGTTGTAGGCAGTACAAACCAATGGGTGCAATTGAATGGCTTTACCTTCAATCAATACAGGCTCAAACGCCTGGATACCCAAACGGTGCAACGTAGGTGCACGGTTTAATAGTACAGGGTGCTCACGAATAACTTCGTCGAGAATGTCCCATACCACCGCTTCTTCACGCTCAACCATTTTCTTGGCGGCTTTAATCGTTGTTGCCAAACCACGTAATTCCAACTTGCTGAAAATAAACGGTTTGAATAGCTCTAGTGCCATTTTCTTAGGCAGGCCACACTGGTGTAGACGCAGTGTAGGACCAACTACGATCACAGAACGACCAGAATAGTCTACGCGCTTACCCAATAGGTTTTGGCGGAAACGACCCTGCTTACCCTTGATCATGTCTGCCAAAGATTTTAATGGGCGGCGGTTAGAGCCAGTAATAGCACGACCACGACGACCGTTATCTAGCAACGCGTCAACCGATTCCTGCAACATACGCTTTTCGTTACGTACGATAATGTCAGGTGCAGAAAGCTCCAACAGGCGCTTCAAGCGGTTGTTACGGTTGATGACACGACGGTACAGGTCATTCAAATCAGAGGTCGCAAAACGACCACCATCCAAAGGTACCAACGGACGCAAATCAGGTGGCAATACTGGCAACACCGTCATTACCATCCAACCGGGATGGTTGCCAGAACGGAAGAAGCTTTCTAACAGCTTCAAGCGCTTTGACAATTTTTTGATTTTGGTTTCTGAGTTGGTCGCCGGAATTTCTTCACGGATCACTGCGATTTCAGACTCTAGATCGATATCTTCGAGTAGGCTCTTGATCGCTTCAGCACCCATACGGGCATCAAATTCGTCACCAAATTCTTCAATGGCTTCGTAGTATTCTTCGTCGTTTAACAACTGGCCTTTATCAAGGGTCGTCATACGCGGATCAATTACGACGAAACTTTCGTAATACAAAATACGTTCGATATCACGCAATGTCATATCCAGCATTAAGCCGATACGAGATGGCAATGACTTCAAGAACCAAATGTGAGCAACAGGTGCTGCCAATTCGATATGACCCATACGGTCACGACGAACTTTAGTTTGTGTGACTTCAACTCCACACTTCTCACAGATAACACCGCGGTGCTTTAGGCGCTTGTACTTACCACACAAGCACTCATAATCTTTGATAGGTCCAAAGATACGGGCACAAAACAAACCATCACGTTCTGGCTTGAACGTACGGTAGTTAATGGTCTCTGGCTTTTTAACTTCGCCAAATGACCAAGAACGAATCATTTCTGGTGACGCCAATCCTATGCGAATAGAATCAAATTCTTCAGAGTGAGATTGTGACTTTAACAGCCCCAGCAAATCTTTCATCGGATCACTCCCGGTTTCGTAATTTAAGTCAGGGCTGAGTTACCAGCCCTCACATCAATATTGCAAAGAAATTTTAATTATCGCTCTCGAGTTCCATATCGATACCCAACGAGCGAATTTCTTTTACCAGTACATTAAAGGATTCAGGCATACCCGGTTCCATCTTGTGATTACCGTCGACGATGTTCTTATACATCTTCGTACGACCATTCACGTCATCTGATTTCACCGTGAGCATTTCCTGTAGGGTGTACGCTGCACCGTATGCTTCCAATGCCCACACTTCCATCTCACCGAAGCGCTGGCCACCGAACTGTGCTTTACCACCTAGAGGCTGCTGCGTTACCAGACTGTAAGAACCCGTTGAACGTGCATGCATCTTGTCGTCAACCAAGTGGTTCAACTTCAACATATACATGTAGCCAACGGTGGTCTGACGGTCAAAAGCTTCGCCTGTACGACCATCCCAAAGCTGAATTTGGCCAGATTCTGGAATGCCTGCAAGTGCCAGCAACTCCTTGATTTCTGATTCCTTCGCACCATCAAATACCGGGGTTGCCACTGGCAATCCGCCTCTGAGGTTATTAGCGAGGTCCATCAACTCAGTATCGGTTAACTTTTCAATTTCTTCGTTTCTGAAACCACTGCCTACATGGTTATAGATGCGATCGAGGTATTCACGAATAACAGGAACGCTTTCTTGTGCCTGTAACATCGTGTCGATCTTACGACCGATACCCTTCGCTGCCATACCCAGGTGTGTTTCCAGTACCTGACCAACGTTCATACGTGATGGAACACCTAGCGGGTTCAATACCACGTCAACTGGCTCACCGTTTTCGTCATAAGGCATATCTTCAACTGGCTTGATAACAGAGATAACACCCTTGTTACCGTGGCGTCCTGCCATTTTGTCACCTGGTTGAATCGTACGCTTAACAGCCAAGTACACCTTCACAATCTTCAACACACCAGGTGCCAAATCATCGCCAGACTGCAACTTGCCTTTCTTATCTTCAAAACGGGCTTCTTGGTCTTTACGAATTTCTTCTAGAGACGACTCAGCACGCTCTAACGTTTCTACCAATGCTTCGTTTTGCATACGCAATAGGAACCACTGATCGTACGGAAGCTCTGCAAGGTATTCCTGGGTAATCACGGCACCTTTCTTCAGTGACGGACCACCAGCAACCTTGTTGCCGACTAATGCATTAGCCAAACGGCCAAAAACTGTCGCTTCAATAATCGAGTATTCTGCTTTCAAGTCCTTACGGAAGCTATCGAGCTGCATACGTTCAACTTCTACCGCACGCTGGTCTTTTTCAACACCATCGCGGGTGAACACTTGAACGTCGATGACAGTACCGGTAATACCACCCTTAACACGCAGTGACGTATCTTTCACGTCAGATGCTTTTTCACCAAAGATTGCGCGCAGCAATTTCTCTTCAGGTGTCAATTGGGTTTCGCTCTTAGGCGTTACTTTACCGACTAGGATGTCACCAGGGCCAACTTCAGCTCCGATGTACACAATACCGCTCTCATCTAGCTTGCTCAGTGCCGACTCACCAACATTGGGAATGTCTGCAGTGATTTCTTCTGTACCTAATTTCGTGTCACGCGCCACACAAGACAACTCTTGAATGTGGATCGTGGTGAAACGGTCTTCCTGAACTACGCGCTCCGAGATCAAAATCGAGTCTTCGTAGTTGTAACCATTCCAAGGCATGAACGCGATACGCATGTTCTGACCCAAAGCCAGCTCACCCATATCGGTTGATGGACCGTCGGCCAAAATATCGTTGCGCTGAATAACATCGCCCAAGCTGACCAAGGTTTTCTGGTTAATACAGGTGTTCTGGTTCGAACGCGTGTATTTGGTCAAGTTGTAGATGTCAACACCAGCGTCATCACCGCCTAGCTCTGCATCATCAACCTTGATCACGATACGGCTTGCGTCAACTGATTCAACAACACCGCCACGCTTAGCAACCACACAAACACCTGAGTCACGCGCTACCGCATGCTCGATGCCCGTACCAACCAACGGCTTTTCAGCACGCAATGTAGGTACAGCCTGTCGCTGCATGTTTGAACCCATCAATGCACGGTTCGCATCATCGTGTTCTAGGAACGGAATCAAGGAGGCCGCGACAGATACTACCTGACGTGGTGATACATCCATGAAGTCAACCTTGTCTACCGGCGCCAAGGTAAATTCACCCTGGTGACGTACCTGTACCAATTCGCCCTGAATACGGCTGTCGGCATCTAACGGTACGTTGGCCTGTGCAATAACGTGGTTCGCTTCATCAATAGCTGACAAAAACTCAATATCTGTGGTCGCCTGACCGTCAACAACACGACGATAAGGGGTCTCTAAGAAACCATAGTGGTTGGTACGTGCATAGGTTGACAGGGTATTAATCAAACCAATGTTTGGACCTTCCGGCGTTTCAATAGGACAAACACGACCGTAGTGGGTTGGGTGTACGTCACGAACTTCAAAGCCCGCGCGCTCACGTGTCAAACCACCAGGTCCCAAAGCTGAAACACGACGCTTGTGCGTCACTTCAGACAACGGGTTGTTTTGGTCCATGAACTGAGACAACTGTGAAGAACCAAAAAATTCTTTCACTGCAGCAGCAACTGGCTTCGCGTTAATCAAGTCCTGAGGCATTAGGCCTTCGCTTTCTGCCATAGACAGACGTTCACGAACAGCACGCTCAACACGCACCAAGCCAACACGGAATTGGTTTTCAGCCATTTCACCAACAGAACGAATACGTCGGTTACCCAAATGGTCGATGTCGTCTACGCGACCATCGCCATTACGAATGGCAATCAACGTCTTCAATACATCAATAATGTCTTCTTTGTTCAATATGCCTGAACCCGCTTCTTCGTCACGACCGAGGCGGCGATTGAACTTCATACGACCTACCGCTGACAGGTCATAGCGCTCTTCTGCGAAGAACAGATTTTGGAAAAGGTTCTCTGCTGAATCCTTTGTTGGCGGCTCACCAGGACGCATCATGCGGTAGATTTCTACCAACGCTTCCAATTCGGTGCTCGTCGCATCAATTTTCAAAGTTTCAGAGATGAAAGGACCGCAATCCAAATCATTGGTATACAACACGTCGAAGCTGGCAACGCCAGAAGAAATAATGCTCTCTAGGATGTCTTCATCGATAGGTGTGTTACAGGCAGCTACGATCTCACCGGTATTTTGGTCAACCAAATCGGTAGCCAAGTGCTTACCCAGGACATAGTCTCTAGGTACGATCAGCTCTTTGATGCCTGCTTTCTGCATTTGTACAACATGGCGGGCTGAAATACGACGACCTTGTTCAACCAAGACGTTGCCTTTCTTGTCTTTGATTTCAAAGCCAGCGGTTTCACCCTTTAGACGGTCTTCGACAACATCTAACTTCAGGTCATCGCCCACGATACGGAAGGTCGACGTACTGAAGAACATGCCAACGATGTCTTGGGTACTGAAACCCAAGGCACGCAATAGAACGGTCGCAGGTAATTTACGACGACGGTCAATACGTACGAATACGTTGTCTTTAGGATCGAACTCAAAGTCGAGCCAAGAGCCACGGTAAGGAATCACACGGGCGTTAAACAACAACTTGCCCGAAGAGTGCGTCTTACCTTTATCGTGATCAAAGAACACACCAGGTGAACGGTGTAACTGGGATACGATAACACGCTCAGTACCGTTAATTACGAAGGTACCGTTGTTGGTCATCAAAGGCATTTCGCCCATGTAGACTTCTTGCTCTTTGATATCTTTAATCGCCTTGCTGGCAGACTCTTTATCATAAATGATCAGTCTGACCTTAACCCGCAGTGGGGCAGCATAGGTAACGCCACGCAACTGGCACTCTTTGACATCAAAAACCGGGTCACCCAATCTGTAGCTGACGTATTCCAGCGCTGCATTGCCGGAAAAGCTTACAATGGGGAAAACCGATTTAAATGCTGCGTGAAGCCCTTGCTCCGCGCGCTTGTCTATATCTGTACCGGTTTGCAAAAAGCTACTATAGCTATCTAGCTGGATTGCCAATAAAAAAGGCAGATCCATAACCGGGGGCAGTTTACCGAAATCCTTACGGATACGCTTTTTCTCTGTGTAGGAGTAAGCCATCAGTATTCCTCAGCTCGTTACCTTGGCGAAAGCACCTCAGGTGAGATGCTTAAACAACAAATGACACTCATTTATTGCCGCATGAAATTAGGATAAAACATCAGATAAAATAACTTCTTACCTGAGACGGAAAAAGGCCGGCAGCAAAAATGCCACCAGCCATCGTTCCTAAACGGCCATTTTCAATGCCGTAAGACTTGCAAAATTACTTCAATTCTACAGTCGCGCCAGCTTCTTCAAGCTTAGCTTTCATTGACTCTGCTTCTTCTTTAGACACGCCTTCTTTCAATACAGAAGGAGCTGCGTCTACTGCGCCCTTAGCTTCTTTCAAGCCTAGGCCAGTGATTTCGCGTACTGCTTTAATAGCGTTTACTTTCTTTTCGCCACCAGAAACCAACACTACGTCGAATTCAGTTTGCTCTTCAGCAGCAGCAGCACCGCCACCAGCAACAGCTACAGCAGCAGCTGCAGATACGCCGAACTTCTCTTCCATTGCTGTGATCAGTTCAACAACGTCTTTTACAGACATTTCAGCAACTGCATTGATGATATCGTCTTTAGTCAAGGACATTTTCAAGTTCCTAATACTGAGTGGGTATTGATACCCACAAATTCAAATAAACTGCTCAATCCACAATGGATTATGCAGCTTCCTGTTCTTTTTGATCGCGAATGGCGGCAATAGTGCGCACCAATTTGCCAGCAGAAGCTTCTTTCAGCACGCTCATTAGCTTCGCAATTGCTTCGTCGTATGTAGGCAAGCTTGCCAACAACGCGATATCAGTTACTACGCCTTCGAACATTGCAGACCGGAGTTCTAACTTTGCATTCGTCTTAGCAAATTCTTGAAGAATTCGCGCACCCGCACCCGGGTGATCTGTAGAAAATGCAATGATAGTTGGGCCGACAAATGATTCTGTCAGTCCTTCATAGTCTGTGCCTATAACTGCACGACGTGCCAATGTGTTACGGACTACACGTAGCCATACACCATTTTCACGCGCGAGCTTACGGAGGGCAGTCATATCTGTAACAGTTACGCCACGTGAATCGGCAACAACTGCAGATACTGCACTCTTAGCTACTTGCTGGACTTCAGCGACAATCGCTTTTTTGTCTATAAGTCCTAACGCCACGAGATTTCTCCTGGATTCGGCTAGCGAAGCTAGCCATTTGTTTCACTGTTTAAACAGCGCTATCGGCGGTCAAATCCAGCTTTAATACTGAAAGGGAACACCATCTGCGTAGGCATGTCAGTCCACTGGAAAGACAACATTAAGCGTGCAGCGTGCTACAGCGCCTACGGTCTTTGATAGCTCTTATCCGAAGATAAGAACCCCAAAGTTCTTTCTATGTGTTACAGACTGAGTGACGACTGGTCGATTGACAAACCAGGGCCCATAGTCGATGACACACTAATCTTTTTCAAGAATACGCCTTTGCTAGCAGCTGGCTTAAGCTTCTTAACGTCAGCAATCAACGCTTCAACGTTTTCTTTCAACGCCTTTGGCTCAAAACCTAGCAAGCCAACCGATGCGTGAATGATACCGTTCTTGTCGTTACGGAAACGCGCTTGACCAGACTTAGCATTCTTAACTGCTGTAGCAACGTCAGGCGTTACTGTGCCAACCTTAGGGTTAGGCATTAGACCACGTGGGCCCAAAACCTGACCTAGCTGACCAACAACACGCATCGCATCAGGTGCTGCAATCACAACACCAAAATCCAAGTCGCCGCCTTTGATCTGAGCTGCCAAATCTTCCATACCAACTGCTTCTGCACCCGCTTCACGCGCTGCATCTGCTGCTGCGCCCTGAGCGAAAACTGCTACGCGTACTGTTTTGCCAGTACCGTTAGGCATTACAGTAGAACCACGAACGTTTTGGTCAGATTTACGCGCGTCGATACCCAAGTTAATGGCAACGTCTACAGACTCAACAAACTTCACAGAGGATACTTCTTTAAGCAAAAGCACTGCATCTTCAAAAGAATAAAGCTTGGTGCTTTCTACTTTTTCAGCAATGCTCTTAGCTCTTTTAGTCATTTTAGCCATTACTTAACTCCCTCAACCAACAAGCCCATGCTGCGTGCGCTGCCAGCAATAGTACGTACTGCTGCGTCCATATCAGCTGCAGTCAAATCAGGCTGCTTAGCAGTAGCAATTTCTTCTAACTGCGCACGCGTAACCGTACCGACTTTTACTGTGTTTGGACGACCAGAGCCGCTCTTAAGACCCATGATCTTCTTCAGTAGGACTGAAGCAGGTGGAGTTTTCTTAACAAATGTAAAGCTACGGTCCGTATACACAGTGATAACTACTGGGATTGGCAAACCTGCTTCCATTCCCTGAGTTTCTGCGTTGAACGCCTTACAGAATTCCATGATGTTAACACCATGCTGACCCAATGCTGGACCAACTGGTGGACTTGGGTTTGCCTTACCGGCAGGCACTTGTAGCTTGATATATGCCTTTACTTTCTTAGCCATTTTAATTCCCCAGGGTTCAAACGCTGCAATAGCTCCCCTTCTGATCAACATCAGCCCTCTTGACGAGGGCCACTTTTACTAGGCTTTTTCAACCTGTGTAAATTCGAGTTCTACCGGTGTTGCACGACCAAAAATCGACACAGATACCTGTAGTCGACTCTTATCATAGTTCACCTTTTCAACGGAGCCAGTAAAGTCTGCAAATGGCCCATCGACAACCCGGACCATTTGGCCAGGTTCGAAAATTGTTTTCTGCGTGGGCTTCTCAGCACCATCGCGTACGCGGCTCAAAATAGTATCCGCTTCTTTCGCTGTAATAGGCGCAGGCTTCTCTGCAGTACCACCGATGAAGCCCATGACTCGCGGGGTACTCTTGACCAAGTGCCAGCTATCGTCATTCATATCCATGTGAACCAACACATAACCCGGATAGAATTTACGCTCGCTCTTGCGCTTCTTACCTTCGCGCATCTCTACAACGCTTTCTGTAGGCACCAAAATTTCACCGAAGAAATCCTGCATACCTTTAAATTCAACTTGTTCACGAATCGAATTCGCTACTCGTTTTTCATAACCGGAGTAGGCGTGAACTACATACCAACGCATTGCCATAAGCTACTCCTATGCACCAACAACCCAAGCGATACCCAAACCAAGCAGGGTATCCACCAACCATAACAACAAAGCAACCACTACAACCACTGCCATAACAACCAGGGTGGTTTGAATGGTTTCTTGACGCGAAGGCCAAACCACTTTGCGCACTTCTACCCAAGATTCTTTTCTTAACTGATCAAAAGAACGACCACGCTCTGTAGTTAGCGCAATACCTACTGATATAACAGTCACCACCAACATCACCATGACGCGAGCCAACAGTGAATAATCGGAATAGTAGTAATTCCCAATCAACGTAGCTGCCACTAGCATTACTACAACTGACCATTTCAGCCCTTCTAATAAACTATTTGGAGACTCTGAACGGGAACTCATAATCTAATCCTGCGGTTTTGTGGTTTTTCTCACACTACATAGTGGCAGGCCAGGAGGGACTCGAACCCCCAACATTCGGTTTTGGAGACCGACGCTCTACCAATTGAACTACTGGCCTATAAACAATGACCCAATTTTGGGTCGGCGGATTCTACGCCAACCCAGACTTGGTATCAAGCTATAATCGCTTAGGCGATAATTTTAGCTACGACGCCGGCGCCTACAGTACGGCCACCTTCGCGGATTGCAAAACGCAAACCTTCGTCCATCGCGATTGGGTTGATCAAAGTCACAACCATCTTCACGTTGTCACCAGGCATTACCATCTCTACGCCTTCAGGCAATTCACAAGCACCTGTTACGTCAGTTGTACGGAAGTAAAACTGTGGACGGTAGCCTTTGAAGAAAGGTGTATGACGACCACCTTCATCTTTAGACAATACATACACTTCTGACTCAAACTGAGTATGAGGTGTAATTGAACCAGGCTTAGCCAATACTTGACCACGTTCGATATCATCACGCTTAGTACCACGCAATAGAACACCAACGTTCTCACCAGCACGACCTTCGTCTAGCAACTTACGGAACATCTCAACACCCGTTACTACTGTCTTAGTAGTTTCACGGATACCGATGATAGAAACTTCTTCCTGGATACGCACGATACCGCGCTCAATACGACCTGTAACAACCGTACCACGACCAGAGATTGAGAATACGTCTTCGATTGGTAGCAAGAAAGGCATATCAACAGCACGCTCAGGAACTGGGATATAAGAGTCTAGAACTTCAACCAATTTCCTAACAGCAGTCGTACCCATTTCGTTGTCGTCACGACCTTCCAATGCCATCAAAGCAGAACCGATAACGATTGGTGTGTCGTCACCAGGGAATTCGTACTGGTCAAGAAGCTCACGAATCTCCATTTCAACCAATTCCAACAACTCTTCGTCGTCAACCATGTCAGCTTTGTTCATGAAAACAACGATGTAAGGTACACCAACCTGACGTGACAACAGGATGTGCTCACGCGTCTGTGGCATTGGGCCATCAGCTGCAGAACAAACCAAGATAGCGCCGTCCATCTGAGCAGCACCGGTGATCATGTTTTTAACATAGTCAGCGTGTCCTGGGCAGTCAACGTGTGCATAGTGACGTGCTTCTGAATCATACTCAACGTGTGCAGTAGAGATTGTAATACCACGCTCACGCTCTTCAGGTGCATTGTCGATCTGGTCAAAAGCAGAAGCGGTACCGCCCCATACTTCAGAACAAACGCGCGTCAACGCAGCTGTCAAAGTAGTTTTACCATGGTCAACGTGACCAATTGTGCCCACGTTAACGTGGGGCTTATTGCGTTCAAAGGTAGCCTTAGCCATTGCAATTCGCCTCAATTATAAAATTTACATGCAAAAAAAACAGGCACTCGCCTGTTTCTCGGAAAAATCTGGTGCTCACGATGAGACTCGAACTCATGACCTCTCCATTACCAATGGAGTGCTCTACCACTGAGCTACGCGAGCGAACTCTGGAGCGGGTAGCGGGAATCGAACCCGCATCATCAGCTTGGAAGGCTGAGGTTCTACCCTTGAACTATACCCGCATAGCAAAAGTAAAAATGGTGGAGGGGGACGGATTCGAACCATCGAAGCACGAGGCGGCAGATTTACAGTCTGCTCCCTTTGACCACTCGGGAACCCCTCCTTAAGCGGGCGAAAGTTTGCCTTTACGCCCGTTGATTGTCAAGAATTATTTTATAAAAAATACTTCACAAACAATCACTTACCTAGCAATACAACTGTAATTGCTAACCATCGGAATTCGTAGCATTTGCCTCGATTTCTTCAGGGTCGCGAATAATAGCAACATTATGGTATTTAGCAATCAATTTTTTGGGATTCTACCTGCGGATATCGTAATTTTATCGGTTCCATAATGCCCTCATTAAAAAAGGAGGTGCCCTCAGCATTTAGGATCACATAGAAGGTGTTCAGATCCTGAAAGGATTCAGTGATGTGGGGCGTATAACCGAGTCCTTCAATCTTCTTAAAAATGGCAGAGGCGTTTTCGCGCTTACTATAGACACCTAACGACAGGCCGTTTTTTAGGTCGCCTTCGGTAAATATAAAGCTATCTATGCCTTTAAGGTTTAACTCAGCCAATTGATTCTTTGCATCTTGGAATGTCGGATAGGGCGCAATATAAACCCAATAATCTTTGACGACCTGCTTTTTACGGATACTAATGGACGCAACAATATCAAGCGCAGATAAGCGCGCCTGTACCTGGGTAGCATCAGACTGTGTATCAAAGCCACCCAGTTGCATACAAACGGCAACAATCACCTCAGGAGCAGGAATAGAAACAACAACGGTGGCCTCTTGGCTCTGAGTGGCGAGCACCAAGTTCCCCAGTGACACACCTTTTACCGATTCGGTCAGGTCACCCGCCGACGGGTTCTGGGTCGACTGGTATTGATACCAACCAAACAACGCCATATTGGCCACCAACAGGGTAATAAATATCGCTCTCAATTGACTGACTCCGTTCGCAATTTCATTAGGCCTTCTATAACGAGGTTGTCTCGCACAATTGCCTCTGTACCAACGATGGTGTGCAATGCTTTTCCGTCACCGCCAGTGAGGTATAGCTTAGCACCTTCATGGGCTTCGCACACGGACGTTACAGCAGACGCCAACCCAAGCCAAACCCCATAGGATATGGCTTCTTGGGTCGACGTACCCAAGGTGATAGCAGGCAGCTGTCCGTCACCTATCTCGGGTAAAGCGGCTTGGCCAACCAAACTGGTAAGCTGTGTACGGTATCCAGGCAGAATATAGCCACCTAAATGTTGATTACCCCGCATTACGTCTATGGTCATTGCAGTACCTGCATCCACCACGATGATGGGCCGATCACTATCACCTTCTGCCACTGCAAACAGGGCAAGCCACCTATCCACTCCCATAGTTTCGGGCATTAGGTATGCGGGGCGAAAAAAGCCCACCAACTCATCTGACGAGACTCTGTGAACCACCGGCGCCTGTGTATAAATAAATGCCATCAAATCAGCACGCGCATCAAGATCACCCACCACGCTAAACCATATCGCATCAACACCACCAAACAGCGCGTCCTGAGACAACAAGTCTTTGTAATCACAGCTACCCGCCTTGTTACCATCGGGCTGTTGTTTTACATATTTTAAACGGGTATTGCCCATATCTAAAAATAACTGCGTCACAACGTTGCCCGCCTAATCGTTACCTCACCCGCATTAAGACTGTGCAAGCGCCCATCAATCAACACCGACAGGTTTCCATCAGCATCAATGCCCTGGCATTCTCCGGTCAAAGTTTGTGTGACCGAATGCACATCAACCATCTGCCCTAAGAGCATATCAAACTTCTGCCAACGCCCCCGCAATGCATCGGGAGATGCCGATTCGGTGCTATCGAGCGCATCCACAATACCGTCCACCATCCGCCCCAACAATTGGCTGCGGTTAACAGCTGTACGTTGTGGTAGCTCAGACAATGATATCCAAGGCTGATCAATTGCAGCGCCGACCAACCCTTGCTGTGAAACATTGATACCCACGCCGACAACCAAACGCACTGTACCACCCACCTCAGCACGCGCCTCTAACAGGATACCGGCCAATTTCTTTCCACCGACATAGATATCATTGGGCCACTTCACACGCACTGGCGCAGCATAGAGTGCATCTAATGCCTCAGCCACGGCAACTGCAGTCCATAGACTCATCTGGCTCAAATGCTTTAATTCTAAATTGAAATCTTTTGCGATTGAAAAGGTAAGGCTTGACGCAAAACCCTGCTCCCAGCGCTTACCCCTTCTGCCACGCGCAGCCGTTTGATAATCGCTCACGACAACCCGATAGCCAGCGGTTCCAGTCGCCGCCATGGCATCCTGATTCGTAGATTCAGTTACCGGCACCAAGTCCAAACGTTCAATCTTACTGCGGATAACGGAAGTCATGGTGTCCAGCACGGTTTGCCGATCTATTAGATCGATAGCCTGACTTAGCTTGTAGCCCTTTCCTTTGACTGCATCTACGCGTAAGCCAATATCTGCGAATCGAACCAAACGTTTGCCTACTGCGGCACGACTTAAGCCAACGGCCCGACCCAGGTCATCTCCGCCATGAAATCGGCCATCCGACAAGGCTTCTATAAGCTTGAGTTGTGTTGCATCCATCTCACTACCTACTGATATCACTACCTATTGAGGCGCACTAACTGCACCTAAACAATGTACCTAAACAATGTACCTAACTCATGCACCTAAACAATGTACCAGAACAAGGCACCTGAACAATGCACGGAACTTATGAATCAAACCAATGTCACCTAAACCACGCGAGCGTTTCGCGTGAGCACCCATTGTGACGTCCACAACGATACACCCATCACCACGAAAAACGGTAACAGCACATCACTGGCAAAGTGGCCGCCCTGCGCAATGCGCGTTAGACCAAGCAACAGTCCCAATATAATGCCTGGCGCAAGCCATAGCCAACTGCGCTTTAACCAGGCCAACACCATAAAGTAATAACCAAATGACGCATGGCCACTCATAAATGAACAATTCGAATGGCACTGGTCAGAAAAAATCCAGGCTGCAGTGAATTGCAAATCCCCTCCAAAGGCCACGATGTCTCTTGGCCGTGCCCGACCCCAGCCTAACTTTAAAACAACTTCGACTAACAGGGTTCCGATGATAAACACCAACAACATAAAGAGCGCTTGTTGCTGATACCTGCGCATCCAGTGCGTGGCTGGCCACCCCATAAAGGAACCAACAAACTTGGACGTTGCCCAGTAAAGTAATAGGCCAATAGCTAGGGGAGCGGAAGATTTTGCAAATAAGACATAGAGCCACACGAATGGCGGCCAATCGCCCAAAAAGAAACCGGCATCAGGTCGCCAGAAGTAGCCAGTGACCGCTAGATCAATTGACGGGAAAGCCATAAATAGAGCGGACAATAAGATAAAGGCCAGTACCAGTGCGATCACGGCAGGGTTTGGTAATTTCATAAGGCTTCTCGATTCGACTGGAATGCGTAACTGGGCAGTATAAAGGAATGTGGGATGATGTGGAGCCCTTTGTCCTACTTAGCAACCTAGGGGGAGGCGAACTGATGTCGCCGCTATGCTTAGTGGCTATTCTTCGCCACTTTTCTTCGTGGCTTTTCTTCGCGGCTATTCATCACCACTTTTCTTCTCCACAACGAAAAAACCCGACCTAAAAGGTCGGGTTTTTTCGATATTAGATGCTTGACGATGCCCTACTCTCACATGGG